>Ga0098059_1000259_pt1 | contig 38566 bp, 25 predicted proteins | sample 20_taG_FD_92580 | JGI IMG/M metagenome (GOLD analysis project Ga0098059, IMG submission 92580) | Marine viral communities from the Subarctic Pacific Ocean - 20_ETSP_OMZ_AT15318 metaG | ecosystem: Environmental > Aquatic > Marine > Oceanic | place: Subarctic Pacific Ocean | collected 2015-01-19
ATGAAGGTGATTTTGATTATGCTAAAAAATTAACCCAATTAGCAATTGATTCTGGAGCAGACTATGTAAAATTCCAAATATACACCGGAGATGGCCTAGTCAGTAGAGTAGAAAGCCCTGACCGAAACCTGCATTTCAAGAAATTTGAATTAAGTCCTGAGCAGCATATTGAATTAGCTGAAATGTGTCGTAATCAAAAAGTAGGCTATACCGCTTCTGTTTGGAACTTTGATGCACTAGATTGGATAAATCCTTATATGGATTTTTTCAAAGTTGGCTCTGGCGATCTAACTGCCTACCCTATGCTTGCAGAATTGGCAAAATATCAAAAACCAATTTTAATATCAACTGGGTTGGCAAGTGAAAAAGAAGTGGTTGAAGCTGTAGCTTTTCTTAGAGAACAAAATGAGTTCTATAAAAAGGAGGACAATTTAGCTGTATTGCAATGCACTTCAATGTATCCTATTAATGATTCGGATGCAAATTTAAATGTAATGCATCGTTTCAAAGAACTTTTGAATTGTGCAATTGGCTATTCAGATCATACGGAAGGCAGTTATGCAATGGAAATTGCTATAGCTATGGGCGCTGAAATATTAGAATTCCATTTTACTGACGATAGGACTGGTAAAACTTTTAGAGACCATAAAGTATCCCTAACAAAAAGTGAGGTCCAAGAATTAATTCAGAAGATTAAATTAATTAATACTCTAAAAGGATCCTCAGAGAAGAAGGCACTGCCTATTGAAATAGAGAATGGACACCTCGAATCTTTCAGAAGGGCCATTTATCCAAGTCGTGATATTAAATCAGGGGAAATTTTAACTGAAGAAAATCTAACCATATTACGTCCAGCACATGGATTAGACCCAAGAGAATGGCAGAGTGTATTGGGTAAAAGAGCCAAAACTGATCTTATGAAAAGTCAAAAAATCAATTATAATAATTTAAGTGATGAGTGATCAAGTAGTATGTAACCTTTGCGGAAGCATTGATAAAAGTGAAAAAATATCAGAGGTAAGATCAAAGCCGGATCTGGAAACCGACTATGGGATAGAAAAGGGAAAATATTTTAGAATCATCTATCACTGCTTGGAATGCTCCGCTTACTTTAATCATTATTCTCCTACTCTACTTCCTGAAAGTTTTTATTCTGGCTTTTATAATAGCTCAATTGATTCTGGTAAGCTAATTGAAAGATTCAATAGAATTACTTCATTGTCTTTTGAAGAGTCAGATAACAAACAGCGTGTAAAAAGAATTGTAGACTTTTTAACCACTTCCGAAAACTTTAAATTAGATGCTGTTGATTTACTTGATGTGGGAACTGGCACAGGCGTGTTTCTCCACGAATCGAAAAAGTTTATAAACAATATATACTGTGTTGATCCGGATCCGCATTCAATTAAATTGGTGAAAGAATTAATAGCAGTGAATAATGCATGGGTAGGGTCTGTGGAAAATATTTCTGCTGATTTCAATTTTGATTTTATAAGCTTTAATAAAGTATTGGAGCACGTTGAAGACCCTATAAATCTGCTAAAGAATGCAGTTTTACATCTTAAAGAAAATGGTATTATTTACATTGAGCTTCCGTATTCTGACACCATAATTTTTGAAGAAAAACAGAAAGAGCGAGCCGAATTTTTTATTGAGCATTTGGTGATATACAATCGATCTTCACTGGAATACTTAATAAAAAAAGCTGGTCTCTTCAATCTTCATATGGATGTAATTATTGAGCCTAGTGGTAAACATTCCATATTTTCCTTTTGTAAAGTACAATAATTTAAATCTATGGTTTCAAGTCAACTTATTTCTGTTTATATAACTAATCATAATTATGATAAGTATTTGAAGCAATCCATTGAAAGTGTTTTAGATCAAACTTTTCAGGATTTTGAATTGCTAATTATTGACGATGGTTCAACTGATAATAGTAGAGAGATTATTGAGCAATATAGAGACCATCCGAAAATATCTATCATATATCAAAATAACAAAGGACTAAATATCACCAATAATATTGCCATGCGTGCTTCAAATGGGAAGTACCTAATGCGCTTAGATGCCGATGATTTTTTGGAAAAAGAGGCCTTAGAAAAAATGAGTTCAGCCCTTGAAAGCGATGGTGAATTAGGTTTGGTTTTTCCTGACTACTATTATGTTGATGCTGAAGGAAATAGAACAGGGATAGAGCAACGTCATAATTTTGAAAAAGAAGTTTCACTTTATGATCAACCTGCTCACGGTGCCTGCACGATGATAAGGCTTCAATTCCTAAAAGAGTTGGGAGGATATAATGAAAGCTTTACTTGTCAGGACGGCTATGATCTATGGATTAAATTTATTACCCATCACAAAGTAAGTAATATCAATATCCCTTTGTTTTCTTATCGGAGACATGGGCAAAACCTAACAACAAACGAGGAGAAAATCCTGAAAACACGCAAGCAGATCAAATCAGTATTTGTTGAAGAACATTTCAACTCGCCTGCTACCCTGGCTATTATTCCAGTGAGAAATACCTTTATAGATGGAATTAATCTTCCATTGTTTGAAATTAAAGGAAAAAGTCTTTTAGAAAGCAAGATGGAGTCCGTACTGCATAGTAGAAAGCTTAATCACATTGTAATCACTAGTGCTGATGAAGAAATTTTAAGCTACGTATATCAAAAATTCAGTAAGCATAAAAAAATCAGCATTATTGAAAGACCTAAAGCCTATGCAGAAAGAAACCAAAGCTTAAATGACACCATCAATCAATCACTGAGCTTTGAAGAAGAAAATGGAAGGAAATATGAAGCCATCATGACTTTGGCCTTGGAATTTCCTTTCTTAGAAGCTGAAACAATAGACGAAGCCATTGATACGCTTACCCTATTCAAATCTGATGCGGTTTTAAGTGTAAGACCGGATAACAGACTGTATTACCAACATAATGGTAGCTCCTTGCAACCTATTTTAGATCAAGAAAAATTCACAAAATTAGAAAGGGAGGCTCTTTACAAAGGTGTAGGCGGAATAGTTTTGTCAACATTGAAAAACTTCCATGAACATGGAAAAATGACGGATGGCCGAATCAGTCATATAGTAGTAGACCAAAAAACGGCTTTCGGTATTTTTAGCAAATTCGATTTTGAACTATTTCAATCTTTGATACTAAATAGTTAAATAAACAAATCAATCTAAATCATCCTTAGCAAAATAAATCTTAGCAGCCTTCATAACCTTTGGTGCTAATATAAAGGCTGAAATCATGGTTGGAAAAGCCATTAAGGCATACATACCATCTATTAATCCAATCACTGCTCCTAAGGAGGCAATTGATCCCCATACTACCATTCCAATGTAAAAATACTGGTACCACCGCACATGTTGGGCTCCAAATAAATAGGAGAAACATTTACCACCATAATAAGAATAGCTAAAGAGAGAGGTAATAGCAAAAATAAATAATGCTAAAACTAACAAATACCTTCCACCCCACAGAGAATCATCAAAAGCTTTAATGGTTAAGGTTACTCCGCTTATGCCTTCCGTATGATCTTGCCATATTCCTGTAATCAAAATAGCTAGTGCCGTCATAGTACAAACAATAATAGTATCAATAGCCGGTCCCATCATAGCAACTAAACCTTCACGAACGGGTTCATTTGTCTTGGCAGCTCCATGTGCCATTGGAGCAGTTCCTATCCCTGCTTCATTGGAGAAAGCAGCTCTTCTTGCACCTGCAACCACTATAGCTCCGACTGCTCCACCTAAAACTGAATTAGCAGTAAAAGCATCTACAAAAATAAGTTTTAAGTATTGTGGTACTAATTCATAATTTAATACCAATATGGCAATAACAGCTACTACATAAATCCCTACCATCAGAGGAACCATACGTCCTGCTACAGTTCCTATTCTTTGAATACCACCTAAAATCACCATAGCTACAATGATAGCTAGTATAAATCCAATGGTTAATTTTATTCCAAAAGTGAGTTCTATACCCAAAGGCAATAAAAGCCCCTCTCCTATTGCTGCGGTCAACTGATTAGACTGAAAACTTGGGATAGTTCCAAACATACCGGCCACACAGAATAAAACAGCTAAAGGTTGCCATTTTTTGCCTAAACCTTCACGAATCACATACATGGGACCACCTTGCAGATATCCTAGGGAATCTTTCCCTCTGTACATTACAGCTAAAGTGCAAGTAAAAAATTTAGTAGCCATTCCAACAAATGCACTTACCCACATCCAAAATATAGCACCAGGACCTCCCATAGTAATGGCTACCGCCACACCACTAATATTTCCCATGCCTACTGTGGCTGCTAATGCAGTAGAAAGTGCTTGGTAATGGTTGATATCTCCTTCACTTTGGTCTTTATCATATTTACCTCTTAGAATTTGAATCGCGTGTTTTAAGTAGCGAAAAGGAAGAAATCGGGAATACAAGAGGAAAAAAAGTCCTCCTCCCATTAATAATAATAAAAGAGGCGTACCCCACATCGCATTACCAAAACCTACTAATATTTCTTTTAAAGTCATCTATTTTGAAATCTATGAATTGCTAAAGTAGTAAAGAAATAAAGAATAGAAATATTCTATAAATAAAAAAATATCCCAATACTCGAGCAGTATAAGGATTATTGGTAAATTATGTATCTTTAAAAGATGAAAAAAAATGTCTATACTATATTTCTCTTGCTGTTTATTAATTATTCAATATCGGCACAATCTATCAAGCTAGAAGGTCTACAGGAAAATGAATATATAGGGGATGTCAACTTAATGCCAGATTCTTCGCTCTTGGCCTTATCCGTCATCAACGACTATAATACTGTAAAGCGATACATTTATCAAAATGATGTTTGGGTTGAAGAAGAAAATTCACTCACTCAATTAGTAAATAGTCTATCAAATCAACATAAACATCTACTTTTTTCAATAGACTACAAGAAATTAATAGTACTCATCACTGAAGGCAAGGAAAATAGAGCTTATATATTCTCAAAATTAGCTGATGATAAATGGAGCCTACCAACAGAAATACTAAAAAACTTGAGAGGAGAATTTAAACATTCCCCACCAAATATTTCAGTAGACGGTCTGAAATTTTACACCACAGCTTACGGTCTTTCGGCTAATGAACTTTTTATTTATGATGCACAAAAAGAAACACTGGAAAAATCAATTAAAATTGATGAATTTGACCGAATCAATCAAATATTTCCCTTAAACAAGTCCGCTTTCATTGTAGGCGCACTAAAAAATAAGGACAAAATCGATTCCTACTTTTATATTCAGATTGAAAAGGACGGTAGCTATACCGCTCCTCTTTATATACCTGAACTAGTACCAGATAAACCTTCTGACTTATTCAAAATTTCTGTTAGTCCTTTCCCAGGAAGGATAATTGTTCAAAATCAGGAAAGTAAGCAAATCTCCATGATCGAGGTAAACGAAAGAATAGCTGACCAATGGTTTCAAAAATCGACTCCTAGGCAAGAATTCAGTCGTTTAGCAAGGCAGGAAGCTGAAGCAAATAATTACGTTTCACCGAAAGGCCAATATCATGCTCTATTAATCGGAAATAACGTTTATAAGGATCAATCGCTTAATCTTGAAAAGCCAATTGAAGATGTATTGAAATTGAAAAACATTTTGATCAGTAAATATACTTTTGAGGAAGAAAATATAAACACCTTGACCAACGCTTCTCGATCTCAAATTTTAACGGCACTTTATGAACTGCGATTAAAACTAAATCAAGATGATAATCTACTGATTTTCTATGCAGGTCATGGTTACTGGGATTCGGCAGTGGAGCAAGGATACTGGTGGCCAGTTGATGTTGAAAAGAACAATCCCTCCTATTGGCTTTCAAATAGTGACTTGAAAGAGCAAATTAGAGCTATCTCAACAGCACATACTTTATTGATATCTGACGCATGTTTTAGTGGCGGAATATTTAAAACAAGAGGTGTTGAAGATTTAAGAGACGCCACTACAAGTATTCAACTCTTGTACCGTATGCAAAGTAGAAGAGCAATTAGTTCTGGAACTTTATCTACAGTACCCGATAAGTCTGTTTTCTTTAAATATTTATCCAAATATTTAGAGGAAAATGATACTAAATACCTACCTTCTACTGAACTGTTCACTAGTATTAGAAAAAGTGTTTTAAACAATAGTCTTACTGTTCCTCAAGATGGCGTAATCATGGGAGCTGGTGATGAAGGTGGTGATTTTATTTTCATTTCGAATAAGTAATCAAAATACTGATAACTGATTCATGATGAAATGCGGCATTTTAAACCAACCTGTTTGGTTTAAAATGCCGCAATTTTCATTTATAATAGCCGAAGTTTTAAGCCTCCATTAATCACAAAACCATCTACGGGTGCATAGATATCACGAAATTGTGGATTATCAATATTACCTCTGTAAACAGTATCAAAAGCGGTCTGTCTCGTATCGGTAAAATTCTCAAAGTTTAGAAATACTGAAAACATTTCACTAAACCTCTTTTCAGACATTAAGCCAAAAATCCAATAGGACTGTCCTATTTCGCCATCATTGAGTATTTGTGGACTAAAATAATATGCTTCTAATCCCAACCAGAAATTTCCATGCTTTTCGTACATCAGTACATTATTTAATCGGTGTTTTGCAACCAATGGCATCTGACCAGTAGCATTATTGTTAGTTCTATTCACATCTGCGAAAGTATAACCAGTGAAAAGTTTAAAATCTTCATAACCCCACTTCAAGTTTAATTCTATTCCTTTAGAATCGACATACCCTGCTGACTGAATAAATTCAAATTGATTTTGAACTGGAACCAAATTCAATGGATTCTCTATTTGAGTATAGAAAAATAAAGCATTTGATGTTAACGATAACTTTTCTGTAAAGCTGTAGCTATAATTAATATCAAAATTTGCTCCATAAGAACGTTCTGCTGATAATTCAGTCCTATTTAGTGGTCTCACATTTTGAAATTGTAGAGTCTCAGCTTCTTCAGAAAATACGGTTGGAGTTTTATAACCTAAGCCACCTCCCATTCGAAATGTAAGCTGAGTTGTTGGGTTGTACATTAGCGACAATCTTGGTAAAGGGAAAAACCCATATTGATTATTGTAATCCAATCTTAAACCACTCTCCACTGCAATATTTTCGGAGAAATCATAAGTATTTTGCAAAAATATACCTGCTGTATTTTCTTGGAAATTATGATTAAAACCACTGCCACCCTCGCTTTGATCAAAATTATCAGTCCATAAATTTAATCCTCCAATCCATTCTGAATTTTCCATGACATAATTGAAGTTTAACTCACTAAATGAAGAAAACTGCAATCCTGAAAAACTGTAATCTGGAATTTCTATTCTTCTATCAAAATAACTAATGCTATTTTTAAAGGAAGCTTTAAAATTATCTGTAAAAGCATGATCAATTAAAACCTGACTAGAGACACGATCCGTTTCATTTAATTCATAATATGGATTATTGACATCCTCTCCATTTATATAATCAATGTTTCCACCCAAACGCTCCTCTTTCACCATATTTAAACCAATTTCTATTCTAGTTTCTTCTTTAGGATAAATGAAAAGTTTGGGATTAAGGGTGAAACGGTCAAACTCTGGTATTGCCGTTAATCCTATATCTGCTGGGTCATAGGCTGTACCTTTATTATAGGATGCGAAAATTGTGGTTCCGATTTTCTCATTTCTATTGGCATAAAAACTGCTAACATCCAATCCTAATGCTGATGTTCCATTAAACATCATACTCAACTCAGGCTCACTTTTAGGATCCTTTGAAATCAAGTTAACTAATCCAGCTATGGCACCTCCACCATACAAGGTAGAGTTGGCACCTTTAATGACCTCAACCTGCTTTAAATCCAAAGGGGCTATTTGCATTAAGCTCAAACTACCTGAATAACCAGAAAAAAGTGGTAATCCATCACGCAAGAGTTGCGTATATTTTCCATCCAATCCTTGAATCCGAATACTGGAATTATAACTTGTAGCAGAGGTTTGCTGCGTTCTTATACCTGTACTTTCATTTAACAACATTCGGATATCGCCCGGTTTCATATTGCCTTTCTCCGCTAGTTCTTCCCCGGCAATCACTTCTATTCTTGTGGGAATATCATCGATAGTTCGGCTGGACCTAGTGGAACTCACTACTACCTCCTCCATTTCATCGTGCTCGTGATGAAGCTTAAATGTTAAAGTAGCAGATGGATTATCCAGCGGAAAGGTCAATCGTATGGATTGCGGCTCATATCCTACGAAACTTATTTTAAATTCGTGTTGACCAGCGGGAATATCACTGATTACAGTTTTTCCATTGGTGTCAGTTACACCTCCAAGTTCTAACTTTTCAGCATAGATAGTGGCTCCTATCAATGGTTCTTCGCTTTCTTCGTCTAGCACTAAAGCGGTAAATTGGTATTGGGCATAAAGATCTAGGGTATTGATAGTCAATAGCAAAGCACTAGCAAAAAATACTTTCTTAAGCATAATAAATACAGATTAAAATAAATGAATTAATTGAATCACTTTATTTGAAAATAAAATGTTGTTGAATTCTAATTATGATATCTGCATGGGAGGCTTTAACAATCTGAAATGAGCTTCTTTTTTAAGATAAGTTTCAAGAAAAGGAGAATAGATATTTGATTTTACCGAATGATCATTAAGTGCAATTAGAGGAGTAACTATTATAATATTTCCAGTACAATTCCCACAATTAAAAAAAGGTGAACATGGAAAATCCTCTTGATGGCTCTTGGGTTTTTCATTTTCACAAGAAGTTAATTCATTATCTGCACAAAGATCTTCCTGCTCACAGCAAAACGAAAGTGAGCTAGATAATACGATCATGATGAGTATAAATGAACTAATTCTCTTCAAAGTAAAATTTCACGTTTTAATTAGTACAAAATTAGCTCATTTTCTCATAAAGCCTAAAGGTTAGATAGCTAAATCTACTATCAGCTATTAAATCAGTCCTCATAATGGTCCATCATTTCTATCAATCAATTTTATAAAACCTATAAATTATTTTTATTTGGATTGATTATAAATAGTGTATATGTTTGTATCATTATTTTTAATCAATCTAAATAGACTTAAATGAAAATAATTATTACCACTCTAATTTCTTTAATGCTTGGAGGAAAGCTTTTTGCTCAAGTTAGTATTGAAATTACAGATCAAAAAGGAAAGCAATTAGAGGAAGTATTAGTTAAAATTATAAGTATAAACTCTTCACAGGAAGACTTAAAATGGACTGATAAAAACGGGCAAACATTATCCAAACTAAATCCCCCACTCGCCATTCACGTATCACATTTAGATTATGAAACCATAATCGATACCATTAAGACATCAGGATATCACCAATATAGACTTACCGCAAAGAATTTAAATCTTAGAGAGGTGGTAGTGACTGGACAATATGAACCAGAATCAGCAAAAAACGCGGTATATAAGGTGAGAAGTATTGGAAAGGAACGATTTGAAAGACAAGCTGCCAATGATATTCAAACCGTACTTTCTCAAGAATTGAATATCCGCTTTAGCCGGGATAATGCCACCGGTAATGCCAATTTCCAAATGCAGGGTTTAAGTGGGCAGTATGTGAAGGTTTTGGTAGATGGAGTCCCTCTTAGCGGTAAGAGCGGAACAAATAATGCCATTGATCTTAATCAAATTGATGTCAATAATATTGAGCGAATTGAATTAGTGGAAGGCCCAATGGCTGTAAACTATGGTGCTGATGCTTTAGCAGGTGTTATTAATATCATTACCAAAAAAACCAATCAGGATAGACTAGCTTTAGGAATCACACTTCATGAAGAAAGCGTTGGAAATGACTATTCTTGGTTTGCTGAAGGAATTCATTCCCCTTCTGTCCAGTTAAGCGGTAAATTATCGAACCAAATTAGCGCTATGGCCAGCTCCAGAAGATATGTTTTTGGAGGCTGGGTTGGTCAAGGAAATGAAAGAAACAGAGAATGGCATCCTAAAAATCAATGGCTGCATAATGCTAAGCTTAATTATACAAATGAAAACTTAGACCTTACCTATTCCGCGCAATTGATGCAAGAGGAAATCCTTAATAGAGGAGATATTAATAACAATAATCCTTTGCTCGACCCTTTTGCTATCGATGAAAGTTACAATGCAAATCGATTGATGCATCAACTACAAGCAAATTTCGATATTGGAAACTGGAATATTCATTCTGCAAATTCATTTACAAATTACAATAGAGTGAGTAAAGAATTCCAAACCAACCTAGTTACCCAAACCGAAAGATTGACCGCTGATAGCCAACAAGATACTATTTTCTACAGAGATTGGTTTAGTAGAAATACCTTTCAAGGAATTATTGCTAGCCTAGGCAAATGGAAGATAAATGGACAATTAGGTCTAGAAGTACAATATGAACAAGCAGGTGGAACTACACTTAGCAGCGGTGATAAGGATTTATGGAATAGTGCAGCTTTCATCTCCACTGAAATAAAGTATGGCAATGCCCTAAAAATCAGACCTGGAATTCGCTATACAGTCAATAGCATATTTGAAACTATCCCTACTCCAGCCCTCAATATCAAATATAGTTTATCGGAAAAACTACAATTGAGACTTGGATATGGCAGAGGTTTTCGAGCTCCTTCTATTAGAGAACTCTATCATGAATTCATAGATGCCAATCACAACATTTTAGGTAACGAAAATCTGATTCCTGAAACATCGCACAATTTCAATGCGGATGTAAACTTTGAAATAAGCAAAGGCCAAGAATTAAATATCAGTGCCTTCTACAATGATATCAGCAATATGATTACCTATTTTATTCCTCAGCAAGCTACAGCAGCCACTACTTATCGGAATTTAGAAAGTTTTAGAACGAACGGAATCAATGCCAGATGGAATTACAGTTACAAAAATTTCAATTCTAATTTAGGTTTAGCCTATATCGGTCGTTTTCAAAGACTATCCGCTGAATACGAAGTAAATGAAATGCTTTACTCCCCAGAAGCGAATGCCAACATCAACTATGAATGGCAAAAACCCAAGATTAATTTTGGTCTTTTCTACAAGTTCACTGGAGCAAATCAAGCTTACCGAGAAATCCTAAATGAAGAAAATAACACCATTGTTGAGCTCCAAAAAATGAATGCTTTTCACTGGTTAGATTTCACCCTTTCAAAGGCCTTTGATCATGGATTTCAAATATCTACTGGGATAAAAAATCTGACTAATATCACTAGCATACAAAATAACTTCACAGGAGGCGGTGCCCACAGTGGCAATAATAACGGCCAAACGGCCATGGCTTACGGAAGAAGCTATTTCCTAAGAATTAATTATCAGTTTAATCAATAAAATAAATAAAGATGAATAAAATAAGTACCATTTCTTTAATGCTCTTAAGCTTCATAGTTGCGCTTACTGGATGTCAGGAAGAAGAGCCAGTTGCCCCTATTAACATAAATTTTAATAGTAGCAGTATCAATATAAATAAAGAGAATCAAGAAGCTCAAATTAGCTTAGTCTTCTCGAGAGCTGCCAATCAAGCTGGGACGATCTCAGTCAATATCGATAACTCAAATTTGGTTTATGGTGAAGAAAATGATTTCTATACTGAACCAGCAGCAGAGGGTGGTGAATTGATTCTTAATTATGAATCAGGTCTGAGTGAAATCAGTTTTACAATAAAAGCAGGTAGCGGCCTTAATATCAACAGCGATGAAAGTATTGAATTTACGATCAACTCAACAGAAACATTTCAAATCGGGCAAAATGCTAGTATTGAAGTAGCCTTTTCTGAGAATTTCATCGCTGAATCAGGGACAATGGAAATGACTGCTGGTGGTCCAGAATTTACTGAGCAAGCCTTTGTTGATTTAAGTAAAGTTCGGGCAAATTCACTAGACAAAAACACTTGGGATTTAGGGTTTTCTAACGACATTGGATTCCATGTGATTCTAAATTCTACAGCGCAAGTGATGGCAAGGCCTCTTGATAAAACAGATTTGACTAGCGTCACAGCGGAGGACACAGTAGGATTTGCTGCCGTCATACAAATTGGCTTTACAGCTACACCTCCCGCTGCCGCATGGATAGATGAACCAAATGGGGATCTAACGCAAACGGCTATTGCCCCTATTGCTGCTACAGATGCTGAAAATAAGGTTTATATCATTAAAAGATTAGGCGAAGGACGCAGTTGGAAAAAAGTGAAAGTCACCCAAAATGGTGATGGATATACCATTGCTTATGCAAATATCGGTTCTAACGATATCGAAACTAGCGAAATCACTAAATCAGAAAGCCATAACTTCATTCATTTTGATTTGGACAATGGAACTACCGATTTTGAGCCTAATAAAGAAAGTTGGGATTTTATGTATGGAACATTTACTGAAAAATTTCCTTTTGGGCCTAATGAAATCCCATACAGCTTTAATGACTACATCATTATAAATCGCCATAACACTTCCACTGCCATGGTGATGATTGAAGAAAACACTACTTATGAAGGATTTAATCTTCAGCAAGCTGAAACTTTAACTTTTAATAGCGAAATCAATGCTATTGGCTCCTCTTGGAGACAAGGCGGAGGACCAGGCAGTGCTCCAGCTGTTTTTGATGATAGATTCTTTATAGTAAAGGACAGTCAAGATAATTATTACAAAATAAGATTCATCAGCATGTATAATGAAAACAATGAAAGAGGTACTACCACTTTTGAATTTGAAATCCTGAAGTAAACATGGCAAAGTTCTTTAGCATATTCTTCATAATAGCTCAGTTAAGTTTAGGAAGTTTATTTGTGTACGCAGGTGTTCGGAAATTTATACCGAGCCCTGCCCGCAAATCCTCCTCAACTGAATTGGTGCCTGGAAGTACCAAAGAGCAGATGATAAAATTCATAGGTGGATTAAAAGCCAATAGCTATTTCTGGCCCTTTCTGGGAATAGTGGAAATAGTAGCAGGGCTATTATTAATTAGTCAATTTTTTGCAGTGGGTGGAGCTATTTTGCTAACTCCTATTACCTTAAACATCTTCTTATTTCACCTATTTCTGAAACCCGAAGATGTTACAGGAGGAATTATGTCAGGCCTTTATCTGCTAGGTAGCATCCTAATAATTTTAAGAAAATACAAAACTATTAAAAATTTAATTTACACAAATAAACCCTTTCAATTATGAAAAAAGCAAGTATTTTAATGATGGTGTGTTTGATGGCATTTGCTGCTCAAGCACAAAAAAAGAAGAAAACTCAAGACATAAAAGCCATTAAAGATATGTGTGGCTGTTATGAGGTAGAATTCAATTTTGCTGAAACATTTTCACCAGATAAGGATTACGAATACCATGATAATTACCGATCAGGAGGTTTAGAGTATGTTTTTCCAGTATCAGAAAGTAATGATAAAATCGTATTGCAACATCTTTTAATTGTTGGCGATACCATGATCATCAAACACTGGAGGCAAGATTGGCTTTATGAAAACACCGACTTATACACTTATGACAAAGATAATACTTGGAAATACCAAGAGCTTGATAAAAGTGACGTAAAAGGTCAGTGGACACAAAAAGTTTACCAAGTAGATGACGGTCCAAGATATGAAGGTTCTGCCTCTTGGGTACATGTAGATGGAAAAAGCTATTGGGAATCAGTGGCTGATGCACCTTTGCCAAGAAGGGAGTTTTCAAAAAGAGACGATTACAATGTGATGGTTAGAGAAAACAGACATGAAATCACAAAATATGGATGGTTACATGAACAGGACAATCAAAAAGTATTACGAGCACAAGAAGATGAACTATTGGCCTGGGAAAAAGGATGGAACACCTACACAAAAACACAAGATTCTAAATGTAATGTTGCAAAAGAATGGTGGGATGAACATGAAGCTTATTGGGCAGATGTAAGAATCGTTTGGGATGAGTTATTTGCTTCAAAGAGTACTGTGAAAATCAAGAAAAAAGTAGAGGATAAGGTGTTATTTATGCAATTATTCGCTCTGCAAGATGAGCTAAAAGGTTCAAATTACGACAGTAAAAATGCTCAGGCTGAAATTAAAGCCGCTATTCAAAAATACCTAGATAGCGATCAGAGACTGACAATGAAATAAAATTATAAGTATATTTAAAGGGTAGATATTTTATTAGATATCTACCCTCTTTCCATTTACTTTTAAGGATCATAGAAAAATTTTCAAGCAAATTGCATAAATTCATAATCTGATTTAATCAGGATGAATTTAGTTTCGACTATCTTTTTATAATTTTGCCTTATGGCAAAACAATCAATCTCTCAAAGCAATCTAATTAATCCACTTCAAGAATATCTTGAAAATATTAACCTTAGAACCGATTTTTTAAAGGTAGATCTTGATTTTAAAAAGCTCTACCATCAGCATACTAATTATTTTGATGAATTGGCTGAAGAGATGGAATTGAAATGGAATGAGTTCCTTGAAAAGGATTTAGGTTTTTCATTCGAGTTGCTTCATCTTCAACCCACAGAATATCATTTATTTTTTGAGCCAGAATATCATTTAAATCGCTACAGACTCAAAACTTTAAGGAACAGTTTTTATCAGGAAATGCCCTTCTTTGATTTGCAGAAATGGAGGACTTATTGCCGCTCTAAAGAAAAAGAAGCTTTCAAAGGCGGTTTAACTAATGAAATTTGGACTTATCCACTAGCCGAAAAGTTACTAGGAAAAGCAGATGAACCCGGCTATTTTGGAGGTAATGCTAGTCCTGGTTGGAAACTGCATGCCATTGCCAATTTCTGTTTAGATTTGTATTGTCAACAGCATAAAATTAAATTCCTTAGATTAACTTCTTACGATAGTTTTATGGCACAAGGAAAAATTGAATTACTAGGAAATTCATTAAAATTAAGGAAACAAGAAAAACCCATTCAGCAGATGATGAGTCGGAAAATTGGTTATGAAATTCCAGGTGCTAAAAATAAAGAGGAAATAATTGACAATTAAGTTAACAATCTACCTTTAAATCGTTTATTGATTATATGAATAAATATCTGATTTCCTCCTTTTTAATTTTCTCTTTATCCTTCCCTAAACTTTTATCAGGGCAATGTCTTGAACAATCTACTGCCTACCAAGCTGGTGAAGAAATATGGTATGATGTGAAATATAATTGGGGCATCATATGGGTAGATGCCGGAGAAGTGATGTTTGCTGTAGAAGATGCCAAATGGGAAGGTTTTGATGCTCATTGGTTCAAAGGATATGGTCGCTCTATGCCTAAATGGGACTGGGTTTATAAAGTACGTGATACTTTTGATGCTATTGGTACCCAAGAACAATTAAAGCCCCTCTATTTTCATAGAAATACTAGCGAAGGAAGTTATAAAGTCAATAATAAATATTGGTTTGATAAAGAAAAAGAAACTATAAAAGCCGAGGTATATAATTCTGATGATGAGGAAAAGGTAAAGAAAAACGTACCATTTGATGATTGTATCTGGGATGTATTGTCAGCAATTTATTATGCTAGAAATCTAGATTTTACAAGTTATAGTTCAGAGGAAAAAATTCCATTCAATTTGATTGTAGATGGTAAAGTTCACAATTTATATGTTCGCTATCTAGGTAAAGAAAAACTGGAAATGCCTGATGAAAAGGTTTATAACACCATAAAATTCAGTGCTTTACTAGTAGAAGGTACCATTTTTGATGGTGGAGAAGACATGACCGTCTGGGTAACCGATGATAAAAATAAAATCCCATTAAAAGTACAGGCAAAAATTCAGGTAGGCTGGGTAAAAGCCTTTCTAAAAAGCACAAAAGGACTAAAATATGGTGCAATTACTCCGCTCAATCCCTAAATTGCATCAAAATTATGCAACAAGATATTATCAATAATATAGCGGAGGTTTGTTTTCAGCAAGGTATTGAAAAAGCTATTATTTCTCCTGGAAGTAGAAATGCTCCTTTAACACTGGCATTTGCCCGACATCCTAAAATTCAATGCTATTCCATCAGCGATGAACGTTCAGCTGCTTTCATTGGCATGGGAATGGCTCAATCTGATAGGAAGCCTGTAGCGATAATTTGTACTTCAGGCTCAGCCGCTCTCAATTACGCTCCGGCTGTTGCTGAAGCTTATTTCCAAGAAATTCCATTGGTAGTCATTACCGCAGACCGACCACCCGAATGGATAGATCAGTGGGACGGGCAAACCATCCGCCAAGAAAATATTTATGGTAAACATGTCAAGAAGAGCTTCAATGTAGCCGTTGATTTATCACATGCTGATGCACAATGGCAAACTTTTAGAACAATTAATGAGGCTGTTTTGGAAAGTAAAACAGGAGTTCAAGGACCTGTGCACATCAACATTCCTTTTCGTGAGCCGTTCTACCCAGAACAAAATGAAAACTGGAATTATGATCAGAATGTCAAGATCATAAAAAGCATTGCTGGAGAAAAAAGACTGAATGAAAATCAAATCAGCAAACTTCAAGCAGAATTAAAAGAGAAGGAAAAAATTGCTTTCGTTTTAGGGCAGGACGATTATAGTGAAGAATTTTTAAAAGCGCTTGACCAAACTTCCCAGCAATGGAATATCCCTGTTTTTGCTGATATCATTTCAAATGGTCATGGGTTGAAAAATGCTATTCATTTGCCTGACAGTATTTGTATGTCCATGCTAAAGGATTCTAAAACTGAAGAAATACCAGATTTGATTATCAGTTTTGGTAAAAGCATAATCTCCAAAAATCTGAAATTGTTTTTGCGAAAAAATGTAAAAGCTCAATGGCATGTGCGTAATCATCATGCATTTATTTCTGACCCTTTTCAGGCTTTAAGCAAGCAAATTGACACTGATCCAGTTAGCTTTTTACAGCACCTAAACAAAGCTTCTTCTTCTGAATTTTTAAATTTATGGCAGAAAAAAAACTCAGCAGCAGAAACCAAAACGAGTCAATTTCTAAGTACTCAATCTTTCAGCGAATTTTCTGCATTGCATGAAGTAATTAAAGCATTACCCGAAAAAAGTCATCTACATTTAGCCAACAGTTTAAGTGTACGATATGCAAACTTTATAGGGATAAAGCACCATGGAATAAAAGTTTGGGCAAACAGAGGTACGAGCGGAATTGATGGTTCAACTAGTACTGCAATTGGTCATGCTATCAGTAAAAAAGAGGAAACACATTTTCTTATTACTGGAGATGTGGCTTTCTTTTACGACCGTAATGCATTTTGGCATAAGTATCCTTATCCTAATTTAAAGATTATCCTATTAAATAATCAGGGGGGCTCTATTTTCAGAATGATTAAAGGACCCAACCAACAAGCAGAATTGGAGGAGTTTTTCGAGACAGAGCAAAGACTGGATGCTAGAAGTTTATGCAGTGAATTTGGAATAGCCCATTTTTCAGCACATAATTCTGAGAGTTTTGAAACCATTAAAGATAAGTTTTTGAAATATCCGCAATCTGCTGTTTTGGAAATTATAACGGATGCCAAAATCAACCAAAAAATATTTGAAGACTTTAAAAATCAATTGATATCATGAGTAAAATTAACTGGACAACGGTAAAGGAATATACCGATATAACCTATAAAAAGGCTAATCACGTAGCTAGAATAGCATTTAACCGACCTGAAGTTCGTAATGCTTTTCGCCCAAAAACTACAGCTGAACTTTTCGATGCTTTATTGCATGCTCGCGAAGATGATGACATTGGCGTTGTATTACTTTCTGCTGAAGGCCCCTCCCCTAAGGATGGGAAATATGCGTTTTGCAGTGGCGGAGATCAAAAAGCTAGAGGTGAACAAGGCTATGTAGGAGACGATGGTGTAGCCAGATTGAATATCTTAGAAGTGCAAAGATTGATACGATTTATGCCTAAAGTGGTGATCGCAGTAGTGCCAGGCTGGGCAGTAGGAGGCGGTCATAGTTTGCATGTAGTTTGCGATATGACTTTAGCTAGTAAAGAGCATGCCATTTTCAAACAAACTGATGCTGATGTCACTAGCTTTGATGGCGGTTATGGTTCAGCTTATTTAGCTAAAATGGTCGGACAAAAAAGAGCTCGTGAGATTTTCTTCTTAGGAAGAAATTACTCTGCACAAGAGGCTTTTGATATGGGAATGGTCAATGCTGTAGTTCCGCATGATGAGTTGGAAGATACTGCATTCGATTGGGCTCAGGAAGTCTTAGGCAAATCTCCACTTTCCATTCGAATGTTGAAATTTGCTTTCAATGCTACGGATGATGGGATGGTGGGTCAGCAAGTATTTGCTGGTGAAGCCACCAGATTAGCCTACATGACAGAAGAGGCTAAAGAAGGTAGGAATGCATTTTTGGAGAAAAGAAAACCTGATTTTGAGCAATTTAAGCGGGTGAGTAATTGAGAAAAGATACTAGATTCTAGAATCTAGACTTAAGATAAAAAGTTCTTGGCTTTGGAGCCAAGAACTTTTTTATGATTACTTGTAATTGGTTTTAAAGCATCATAGCATTGATTCATGTTGCACAATCCAAATTCAAGCTAATTATTTTATTCTGTGCGTCATACCTGCAAAACCTGTCCCGTACTTTAGTCGGGAGGCAGATATTTTATGATTTTAATCTCTGATTAAAATATCAGTCAGCAGAGATTTTAAGTTTAACCATAACATAATCATTTCCTTTTCTAGTGGATAATTGAAACTTCGTTTCAATTAGAATAGATACCTGCCTTCGCAGGTATGACGCACAGATTTAAAGATACATTTCAAAATCAAAAATTTATTAAATTGACATTGAGACTGTTGTAGTCTAACAAGTAGTCGGTGTGCCTCCGACCGCGGTGAATATGTTTGAGTACTACTCACTTTGCCCTGGTCGGTGGCACACCGACCGGAATCTCTACTGTGAATTCCTATCATTAATTCCCTTCCGTTTCAGCCTCAACCATTTTATCCTGTTTAGCAGTTTGCAAATTATACCAATCAATTTTTCGGGTAAAATACATGGTCAAACCTAAAATAACCGCTAGCCCAATGCTTCCAATCAAGAGGGAATAATCAGCTAATTGAAGGGTGACATATACAAATCCATAGATTCCTATCAAGGTCAAAATTAGAATGATAACCAGTTTGCGGGCTTTGATAATGTAAAGTGCATAAAAAGAGATCATACCCACAATCCCGAAAGTGGAAATGGCATAAGCTAAATTAAAATTGGAATGTTCTGAAATGGAAACAAGCAAAATATAAAATAAACATAAGGCTAGCCCAACCAAAATATACTGAAAAGGATGAATTCGCTTCTTATTGATGACTTCCACCAAAAAGAAAACCAAAAAGGTAAGTGCAATGGTCATCACAGAATATTTGGCTGATCGTTGAGCCTTTTTATAATCGTCCACTTCATTGAGTAGATTAACTCCAAAGGCAGAGGCATCCATCTTATCTTTCATGTTCCTCCCCGACCAGCTTTGTGGATAGTTTCTATTCAGTTCCAATACATTCCAATCCGCAATAAAGCCAGTTTCATTAACATCTCTGTTTTTAGGTAAAAAATTTCCCTTAAAACTCGGTGAAGGCCATTCTGATTGCAAATTCACTTGAGTTGTCCCTCCTACCGGAACAAAGGTTAAATCCTGACTCCCTTGTAAAGCGACTGAAAAATCAAAGTCGATAGATTGGTTCTCATTAGAACTAATATTTTGGGGATAAATGGTAATTCCTGAACTAATTAAATCTGTGATTTTGCTTCCTGATTCCACTTTTAGATTTTCGTCTCCCCAGTTAAAATTGATATTATTTCCAATCCCTCTTAAATCTGAAAAGCCTATCGTAAGAAAAGCCTTTTCGAACTGAATTTCTTTTAAGTGATTTTCATCGAAGCTAATATCCATATTAAATGTTCCGTTCACATTCAAATCAGAATCATAAACCACTACATCATAGATTCCTCTATTTAATTTTTGTGGCTTTAATTTACCGTTGATGATCAAATTTTGAGGTAAAACATAATGATAAACAACAGTTTCTACCATTTTACCTTCCTTTTCATGCTCATATAAAAGTGGTATGGTCAAAATTGGTCCATTGATCTCTTGACTGTTTGCCCATTTACTACTCACTTCATCTATTGCTTCCTGCTGTAGACTTTGTCTTTCCCTAATTACATCATTAATCATTGCTGAGGGTATCAGCAGGAGTAACATTAAAATTGTGATAGTTAAGAGTTTTAACATAACTGAATTTTTCAGCCAATTGCTCATCTTCTCGAATAGATTGTTTTGATTTTCCATTTTATTTGTTTTTAGAGTACTTTGTATTTCAAAGTGAATAATTAAAAAAATTTATTTGTTACTTAATAGTTTTTCAATTGCATTTATATGATTTTTAAAGGCTTTTTTGCCTAATTCTGTAGCCTTATATGTCGTATTAGGTTTACGATCAACAAATTCTTTTTCGTAACCTATGTATTCTTTCTTTTCAAGATTTTTAAGGTGACTGGCTAAGTTCCCATCCGTAACTCCCAACAAATCCTTTAAGGAGATAAAGTCCATTTGGTCGTTAACCATAAGAGCAGACATGATTCCCAAGCGCACTTTATTTTCAAATGCCTTATCCAGTTTATTTAAAATATCCTTCACGACCCGTATTTCAAACGCATTCTAATTCCGTAAATAATATGCAAAATCCCAAAGCCAGCAGCCCAAAGGATCAATCCATAGCCGATAAAATACAGGCCAATTAATCCTAAAATAATTTGAGCAATTCCCAGATTTTGAATATCATGCAAAGTATATTTACTGGCATTCACTAATGACAAGCCATAAAAAACCAATGTTAAAGGAGCAATCACACCCATATATCCATTTAAAATAAACATAAGACATACTAAGCCTCCGGTAACTAATGGAATAGCTAAATTCACTAATAATAACTTAGCGTGTTTGTTCCAAAGCTTCTGAGCTTTCTTCTTACTTGTTCTATGGGTTAATATTATTACAGAACCTATCGATAATATGAGTGTAGCCAGAGCCAATAAAAATATATCCCTAATTGTTTCAGGAGATAGATAAACAACTTTAAAGCTATAATAATCTGTATCAAGATAGATATAATGATAGGCAATGAAAGCAGAGGCCAATGCTATGATTCCTGCTACTACACCCGAGATCCCACTGAGAGAAATAAATCGACCAGAACGATCCATCATTTCTCTAATTTCTTTTATGTCTTGAAGATATTTTTCTTGATCCATCTTTGATACTTTGTTTTTCAAAGTACATTGAAAAATAATTAAAATACAAGAATATTTGTAAAATAATTATCAAAAAATCAAGGGTTCGCTGGTTGGCAACTATTTTCTATATATTGATCTATTAGGACATAAGTCTTTTCATAGTTTAAAGGGACTCTACCTGTTGTTAAAGTACAGTTAAAGCTAATTTCATCTCCTTCACTAATTTTATGAAAATCTGGATTTGGCACAAAAGTAGTTTCACAATCAATTGGTCTTGAAAAATCTTGTAACCTGTTGAAAACAATTCGGTTAATTTGATTTGTTAAATCTCCTATTTCAGCTTCAGAAGGTAAATATTTTAAAAGCGATTCCGTTGGAATGAATTTTATATCTCTTCCTATGACCTTCCCGGATCTTTCAATTGTATCTTGATTAATTTTAAACTCATTTTTAAAAAAAGTATGTACATAAGCTATCTTTATAAAGTTTTCATCCTTTGAAAAGTCTAAGCTCTGATATTCAGGAAGGATTTTTTTTCTATTATCTAAATTAACAAATGAATCAATGGGTAATTTACGTTTATCGTACCAGATCTCATGTTTTTGATATTCATAGCCCTCTAATACAGTACCATCTGATTGCTTTTCGGTCATACATCTTGCATACATATTGACTTCAGTTGCCAAATAATGAAAACCGTTTTGCTCTCTAAAAAAAGGTAGTTTATATGGTTTTTTCAGTTCCCATTTACCTTGATATTTATAACATGGAAAATTACAATCTTCTGGCAACTGGCTTAATTTAGTGTAGGGACTAACAAAAGCAGATTCAAAACTCCATTTCAAGGTATAATCCTTTGGAACCTCATTTTCTAGCTGATCGATGCTAGATGGATTAAAAATAATAAAATAGCCTATTATAGATATAAAAACACCTAGAACTATTAATAGAATTGGTTTTAAAATTGAAAATCTACCAATTCCATCTCCTTGCGCTTTATTTTTCAACTTTTCAACTTGATTTTCAAGTTTTATTTCGTTGAGAATTCTGTCAATATTGCGTATGGCCCTCAAATACTCACCTTCAGATGCAGAAAGATGAATTAGGCGAGAAAACTGTGCGTCACTATAATTTAACTCTCTGGCAACTTCTGAATTACTTGCCTCTTGAAACCTGAATTGTTCATTCATAAACTTTCCAAACCGTTGCTCAAGCTTTTTTATGAACTCATCATGTAAAGATTCTATTGATTGATTATCTGCCAATCCCCTATATTTTATTTGTTAAAATTTGTTAAAATTCACTAAAACAGGATAAAGTTTTTTAAATTTTGATTTTTTCAAAATAATATTTGTAAAATAGCGAAACAATCAAAATTAAAATTATTTAACGTAAAGTGTTATGAAACATTAAAATACTAAATATTCACTTAAAAAGTGTCTTAAAAAAATCTAATTAATACAATAATCAGATAATTATGAAAACGACTAAATTTTTACTTATTATTTTTTTAACAGCCATTGGGATAAATTTCCTCCATGCACAAAGTAATTCTACGGTAAGTGGAGTGGTTACCGACTCTGATGGCGAAACTCTTATTGGAGTTACAATTTTAGAGGAAGGAACTTCCAATGGAACCATTACAAATATTGATGGGGAATATAAAATAACACTAACCCAAGATTCTCCTGTTTTAATTTTCAGTTATGCTGGTTTTAAAAAAGTAAGAAAGCCGGTAAACAATCGATCGACCATTAATGTGAAAATGGAAATGGACATAGAGGAATTGGATCAAGTAGTAGTGACTGCCTTGGGTTTTAAAGAAGATAAAGATGAGTTGGGCTATGCTAACTCAAAGATAGAAACGGAAAATGTTACTAGATCAGGAGAAACAACCTTACTAAACGCTATGGCAGGTAAAGCTTCGGGAGTTAGAATTAGCAGAAGCTCAGGTGACCCTGGCTCAGGTTCATTTATCCAGATTAGAGGGCTATCGACTATAAATGGAGATGGGCAACCTTTAATTGTATTAGATGGAGTTCCAATTAGTAATGACTCGAGAGGATCAGGAGAACAACGTTCGGTTGTTCAACAATCAAGATTGAACGATATTAATCCCAATGACATAGCCGACATACAAGTTTTGAAGGGAGCATCTGCTGCAGCACTATGGGGAACTCAAGCTGTTGGAGGTGTAATTTATATAACGACCAAAAGCGGTAAATATAATGAGAAATTAAATATTTCGGTAAGATCCAGTTATTCATTAGATGAGGTAAATGTTCGTTATCCAATTCAAACCAAATTTGGTCAAGGAGTGAATGGAAACTTTGTGGAGAATGAAACTGTGACTTGGGGAGATAAAATTGCTGACAGGCCAGGTGGTGATGACGAATTCGACACTTCAGGTGCTTTTTTTGTTGGTGAAAACGGTCGAACTTATTATCCGATTGCTTCCAAGAATTCAAGAGAAACTTTCATAGATTCAAATTTTGATGATGTAATCCAACAAGGAAGCTCATGGGAAAACAGCGTGAGTTTGAGTGGTGGAAATGAAACCGGTAGATTTTATTTCAGCATGAGCGATATGGATCAGCAAGGGATTATCAAAAATAACTCTGACTATAGAAGGTCAACTGTTCGATTTAATGCCGAGCAAAATTTCTCTGAAATTCTACAATTAAATGCCAATGCTAATTATACTAGAACCTCCTCTAGAAGAATTCAAAAAGGAGCTTCCGCTTCGGGTTTGTATTTAGGATTGCTTAGAACACCAATAGATTTTGATAATAGAGGCTATATTGGAGATTACTACGCTTCTGAAAATGCTGCACCCGTTTCTTTTCGACATAGATCTTATAGAAATTCAATAGGTGAGAATTTCAATCCGGGTTTTAATAATCCTGCTTGGACTATAAATGAACAGGAAAGTGAAGCTTTAGTAGATAGGTTTACTACTACTATAAAAGCCACGGTATCCCCTACTGTATGGTTAGATTTAATTGCTAGAGCAGGAGTTGATCATTATAGTGAAGAACGTCAAGAATTCTTCACTCCAGGCTCAGCAAGACCAGAATTTGATGAGGGGTATTTTGGATCAGAAATTGCCACAAATACTATTTTCAATTCAGATTTAATTGCAAAGGCCACTAGAAATTTCGGTAGTAACTTTAATGGAAACTTATTAGTAGGTTTCAATTTCAACCATAAAAAGCGAGCAACCAATAGTACTGCAATTAATAGCTTTTTACAATTTGCAAGAGTAAGCGATGGTTTAAGAGATATCGATAATGCTGTTCCTCAGAACCAAATTATAGGCAGTACATTTGGAAGCGAAAGAACCGCTGCTGTCTACTCCTCAGTTCAATTTGCAGCCTATGACATGCTTTTTCTAAAGGGAACAGTAAGAGCAGAATCTGCTTCTACATTTGGTAATACTGCAAACAATACCTTTGTTTTTCCTTCTACTTCTTTGGCATGGCAATTCACGAGCTTAGATATTTTTGATAATTCAGTTTTGAATTTTGGTAAGTTAAGGCTAGCATACGGTGAAGTAGGAGTTCAACCATCAAGATACCAAACCTCTAACTTATATGTCTCTCCTACTTATTCAGATCAATTTGGAGGAAGCATTAATTCAGCGCTTTTTGGAAATGGTGTTTTTGTACCCAGTGTAGCGGTTGGAAATACCCAGCTAAGACCAGAGCGAAAAAAAGAATTTGAAGTGGGAACTGATTTAAGGTTTCTTCAAGACAAATTATCGTTTTCTGCAACCTATTTCTACAATAGAACGGAAGACGTTTTATTAGATTTCCCAATAGCGCAGTCTCGCGGTTATAGAAGGATATTTGATAATGGTGGAGAAATTGAAAATAAAGGAGTGGAATTAGATTTAGGTTATCAAATACTAGAAAGCCAAGATTTTAGCTGGTCCGTTGATTTAATCTATAGCAGAATAAGAAATAAAGTATTGGATTTGCAAGGTGTTGAATCCATAGATTTAGGAGGTACAGCACAAATTAGTGGTAGAGCTGTAGAAGGCCAACCATTAGGCGCATTTTGGGGAGGTAGATATAGAAGAAATGAAGATGGATCTCTAGCACTTTCAGCTAATGGATTCCCTCAATTAGATCCGGAAGACGGATTAATTGGTGACCCTAATCCTGATTGGCAAGGTTCCATAGTTTCTGGATTCCGATATAAAAATTTTAATCTAAACTTATTGTTTGAAACCTTTCAAGGAGGAGATGTTACCAATGCTACTAGAGGAGTTATGGTGGGCTATGGTTTAGATGAAGAAACTGGAAATGAAGTCACAGCAGAGTCAAATCTACTAGACATAAACGGAAACATTATTCCTATAGGCACCACATTCAGAGGTAATGTAGAAGATTTTGGCGCAGGTGAAGTAGCATTAACAGAAGACTATTATAGAACAATTGGAAATTGGTTTGGAGGGCTTCATGAGCAATATGTTGTAGACGGCTCTTGGACAAGATTGAGAGAACTCTCATTAGGCTATACTTTGAATAGCGATAAATTCAAGCAAATCACAAAACTAAATTCAGCGAATATTACCCTAACGGGTCGAAACTTATTCATTTGGACTGATTACATAGGGAATGATCCTGATACAAATTTAACAGGTGTAAGCATTGCCAGAGGTATTGACTATTTCAATAACCCAGGCACAAGATCATATATCGCTACTGTAACATTAAACTTCTAAATTTTTTGAAAATGAAAAGCTTTATAAAAACATATATAATTGGAATTCTTTACATATCAATACTGGCTTCATGTGGAAGTTTAGTAGAAGGATTAAATGAAAACCCAAATAGCCCAACAAGCTCTCCGTACAATTTTGTATTAACAGGAGCTGAAGTAGGCGCCATAATGCTCCATGAAGGTGAAACTGCCAGAAAAGCTAACATATTTAGTGGGCATCTGGAGGGTATTGACAGACAACATTTAGGCTTCAGTGAATATATTGTAAGCTCAGGTGATTTTGATAGCCAATGGGACGATGCTTATGTTCACGCCATTAGAAATGCTTTAGTAGCAGAAGAATTAGCCATAGAAGAAGGTAGAGAGGGTATCGCAACTGGGATATCAAAAGTACTTCAAGCATTGTCATTTGGGACTACAACTTCTCTTTATGGAGATATTCCATTTGATGAGGCTGGATTTATTGAATTCGAAAATCCAGCTTTCAATGCTCAAGCTGATGTTTATGGAAAATTGCAAACTTTATTGGATGATGCCATCATTGAACTACAAAGTGGCGAAGGTAGATTAGTTTCCAATACCGATTTTTATTTTGAGGGTGATGCAAACCCTTGGATAGAAGTAGCCTATACGCTTAAAGCAAGATACCATTTACACACTGGGAATTATACTGAAGCTTATCAGGCGGCTACAAATGGAATATCTTCAAATGATAATTCTATGTTGGTACCTCATGTTCAAGCTCAACCTGGCTCAAACTTATACAATCAATTCTTTGCAGTAGCTAGGCCTAATGATATAAAAATATCAGACTTTTTTGAAGGAATGATGAATCCATCAAGTGGAGATTACAGAGGAAATGCTAAAACTGATGAGACGGCTAGGTACAACAATTATTTCAGAACAAATAACAGTGGAGTTACTGTAAACACCAATAACAATGGGTATATGGCAGCTGCAGCTCCATTTCCTCTGGTTAGCTTCGCTGAAAACCTTCTTATTTTAGCTGAAACGGGTCTTAGATCCAACGATTTCAACACGGGACTATCTCATCTAAATGAATTTCGCACATTCATGAGATCAGGAGGTTATTTGTATAATGTTGATGAGACCAGTAATGGTTTACTCTATGATGATTATGTGGCAAATGATTTTCAATCTGGAGGAATTGCCAATACTGATAATATAAGTCAAGATGATGCTTTACTTAAAGAAATTTTGGAAGAAAGATACATCACCCTCTTTGGACAGATTGAATCATTTAGTGACACCAGAAGGACTTATGATGAGCAGAACGTAAGAGTGCAGGTTCCACCAAATACTGGAAATGAATTACCTCAACGATTTCTTTATCCTCAATCAGAAATAGATAGGAATGACAATACTCCTAGTCCTATTCCAGACTTTTTTGAAAAAACACCCATTAATCAATAAAGTTGAATCTGATACTTAAATAAGGTTAATCATGATAGACATAAAGAAATTTTACATAGCAATACTGATTATTCTCTTTTCGCAGCCTCAATTGCTGAAAAGTCAAGATGATCAAAAGCGAGTATTATTTATAGGCAATAGCTATACCTATTTTTGGAATTTACCTCAATTAGTAAGCGCAATGGCTGAATCTCAAGGAGAAAATATATACACCGAACAGTCCACTAGTGGCGGTGTAAACTGGAAACAGCATTGGGAAGGAGATAAAGAGTTAAAAACTCAGGAGTTGATTAAAAACGGAGATTGGGATATAGTAGTTCTTCAAAACCATAGTTTAAGCACTTTCAAAAATCAGGATGAGTTTTTCGAATATGGTAAGAAGCTAATTTCACTGGTTAAAAGTAGTGCAGCGCAACCACTCTTATACGTAACATGGTCAAGAGAAGCCAATCCATTAATGCAAGAGGGTATAAATGAGGCTTATTTCAAACTTGCTGAAGAGACTGGAAGTGATGTTTTAGCAGTTGGGTCTGCATGGTCAGAAGCCAAAAAATTAAAGCCTGAGCTTGAGTTATACCATCCAGATGGAAGTCATCCCTCTCCCTATGGTTCATATTTAACAGCTGCTTTGTTTTACAAAAAATTATCAGGCAAGTCAGTATTAGATGTTCCTGAGCGGCTAACATCATTTGATAGTCAAAATCAAAAAATATACTTAGCCATCTTAATGGAATATGATGCTCAATTCATACTTCAATTTGTAGAAAATTTCAACTTAAAAAGACAGGATAGTGAGTGATAAAAAAAGAAAATATCTTTTTCAGGCATTAGGTCCTTTAGCATTTATTTTAATTCAACTGTTAAACAAGCCTGAAAATATGACTCCAGAAGCCTTTCAGGTTTTGGCAGTCACCGCCTGGGTTGCGATTTGGTGGGTAACCGAAGCAGTACACATTGCAGTTACAGCATTATTGGTGATTGTATTATTTCCACTTACTGGAGCATTAGACATCTCATCTACAACAGCTGCTTTTGGGCATAAGTACATCTTCTTATATATAGGCGGCTTCATGTTAGCAATAGCGATTGAAAAATGGAATTTACACAGGAGAATAGCCCTTACCATAATTTCAATTATAGGTACCAACGTGACCAATATTATTTTAGGATTTATGGTGGCAACTGCTTTTCTATCTATGTGGATATCAAATACGGCCACATCAGTTATGATGCTCCCTATAGGAATGGCCATTGTCAGTCAGTTTAAAACTGGTAGTGAGAATTCAGAAAAACTGAATAAAGATTTTGGGAAAGCCTTAATGCTATCTATTGCATATAGTGCTTCAATTGGAGGAATTGGAACCTTAATTGGAACTCCCCCCAACTTAGTATTTGCAGGAATAGTCTCTGAAACCTATCAAATTGAAATTACTTTCATTCAATGGTTTATGTTTGGAGCGCCAATTTCAATTATATTATTGTTCATTGCTTGGAAATACATGACCCAATATGCCTTCAACTTTAAGGGAGCTAAATTCCCTGGCGGAAAAGAAGAAATAAATCGTCTTAAAAATGAATTAGGTCCAATTACAAAAGAAGAAAAATATGTACTAGTTGTATTTCTGATAACTGCTTTTTGTTGGATTACGCGCTCCTTCATTTTGCAAAAAATCAACCCCAACATAGACGATACAATTATTGCTATGACAGCAGGTATTTCACTTTTCCTAATACCTTCCAGCAATTCAAAAAAAGCAATTATTAATTGGAAAGAAGCAGTTAAAATGCCTTGGGGTATTATCATGTTATTTGGTGGTGGAATGGCCTTAGCACAAGCTTTTCAAACTACCGGACTTGCTTTATGGATTGGCAGTCAACTAACCCTTATTGAAGGTATGTCTTTAATATTGGTGATTTTTATATTAATAGCTAGTGTGAATTTCTTAACTGAAATGACTTCAAACCTTGCTACTACCGCTATGCTCTTACCAATATTAGCCCCTCTGGCATTAGCTATGAACCTGCATCCATACATGTTAATGGTTTCCACTACATTAGCTGCTTCATGTGCCTTTATGCTACCCGTTGCAACCCCGCCTAATGCTGTAGTCTTCGGTTCTGGCTATTTGCATATTCCCGATATGATCAGAACGGGTATATGGATGAATATTCTGTCGATTATCATTATTACGTTAACGGTATATTTTTTATTACCTATTGTATGGGATATTATTCCAACAAAATTTCCAGACTTATGGAGAATTAAATAGATAAAATAAATTTTAAACTAAATTTTTAAATTTTAAATATGAGTACTATGGAGAACACAAACAACTTAAACAACTCAATAATTTCTTTTAAGAAATTATCAATGGTGCTATTTTTAGCATGCAGCATGATCTGGACCTCGTGTGGAGAAGATCCAGATGCGGAACCTGATACGCCTCAGGCTCTTAACGTCTTATCTTTAACTGCTAATAATCAAGATTTATCAGATGGTGATGAAAATATAGCTAGAGAATTGGAAATCGTGATGGTTTTCTCCAACAGTTTAGATACTGAAGCTTTTGAAAATGCATTTTCTTTTTCTTCGGCAGATGTTGAGGTAGCTACCACAATTAATTATAGTGCAAGCAATACCACTGTTACTATCACTAATGATGCAGCTTTGGAATATTTAGCTGAATATAATATTTCTGTAACTGCAGGTGCCATAGGTGCTGAAGGTGGAGAACTTGGAACGCCAATAGATATTTCTTTTACTACGGTTGATGCAACTTTGTTTAGCGGTGGAGAAGGAACTGAGGCGGATCCATACAGAATAGAAGATGTAGCTGATTTAGAATTAATTAATTCTTACCTGGATTCACACTTTATCCAAATTGCAGATATTGATCTTACAGGCGCAGGTGGAGAGACTGGTTGGGTACCATTAGGTTCTGCTGAATTTCCTTTTACTGGTTCCTACAATGGTGATGGATTTACTATTTCTAATGTTGAAATCACAAACCTAGTAGCAGATGGTATAAATGAAGTTGGTTTTTTTGGTGTAGTAGATGGAGGTGATCTATCAAACATGAATGTAGCGGCTACTAACACCGGTATTACAGGTACACAAGGAACAGGGATTTTAATTGGGCAATTGCGTACAGGAACTGTAACAAGATGCCATACTTCAGGTTTTGTTTCAGGTGATACAAGAACTGGTGGATTAATTGGAGATATGGAGTCAGGAACTGTGCATCAAAGTAGTTCTTCTGCTACAGTAAGTCCGGAGAGATCTAGAGCAGGTGGATTGATAGGTATCATGTCTGATGCAGATAGAGAAAATCCGTCAGCTACTATATCAATTGTAACAGAATCTTTTGCAACAGGTAATGTTACTTCAGGTTCTGCAAGAGTAGGTGCTTTAGTCGGATCTGTAAATGTAGACGGAACAGTAGAAAATAGTTATGCCACAGGTTCTGTAACAGCTCCAAATAGAGCATCAGCAATCATAGGTAGATTGGATGGTGTTTTAAGAAACACTTATGGAACTGGAAATGTAACTGTAACTGATGAGGATACATCAAGCGACTATCCAGGTTATGTTGTAGGTCAATTAGAAGCAACTGCCACCTTAGAGGGCGTATATTATGATAGTAATATTAACCTAACCTATAATGGTGGGTCACCTATTACGGAAGCGGGAATATCCGTTGAAATTTCAAACCTAAATTGTGGTGATGCAAATGCTACTTTAGCAGGATTTGATTTCGCTAGTGTTTGGACATGTGCTGACGGAAGCTGGCCAACACTAGCTTGGGAAAATGAATAATAGTTTAATTGTTTAATAGTAAAAGTGTCCAATGATAAAGGGGGTTAAATTGAAAGCCCCCTTTTCTTACTTAAAACCAAATAATGAAAAATATTTACTTAATAATATTCGTTTGTGCAGTGTTTTATGCCTGCAATAATGAAGAGGTTGCCCCAGATAATGATGACGAAACGGATACAACTGATATTCAATATACGGTTGTGGATCCTTGCGTTTCAGGGGACGAAAATTGTCTAGAAAGTATTCCTATCACCTCTGAAGAAGGAAGAGTGGCTACTTTTAATTTCTATCGAAATTATCCTATTTTGAATGATACTGCCATATGGGGAAACATCAAACAAGCAGTTTTTGTCATTCATGGACAGAATAGAGATGCAAATAATTATTTTACCTATATGACTTCCTCTCTTAATCAAACTGAACTTCTTGATAGCACTTTACTCATAGCACCCCAATTCAAAAACAATTCCCAAGTTGGTCCGGGTGAATTATTTTGGCCTAATGATTGGCGTGCTGGAGCACTATCTGGAAACGTATCCGTAAAAATAAGTACATATTCCATAATGGATTCATTATTTGAAATCATTTCCAACAAAGAGCAATTCCCATTTTTAGAAAAAATTATAATCACAGGTCATTCTTCTGGAGCTTTATTTACGCAAACCTATGCCCTAGCATCAGATATCGAGACACAATATGATTTCTCAATTGAATATATCATTGCCAACAGTCAATATTTCTATTATCCTCAGGATGTTAGATATAATCCTGCTACTGAAAATTTCATCACCCCAACAACTTGTGAGGAATATAATGAATGGCCATTTGGCTTTGAGTCACCAGTAGAATATGTAGCCACTAAAAACAGAGAGGACTTGAATGAAAGTTTTAAAAACAAAAAAATCACCTATTTATTAGGTACGAATGATACCCAAACTTCGGGCACATTGAATACAAGTAGTTGTGCAGCCGTACTTTTAGGTGAGCACCGCTTTAATAGAGGGGAAAATATGTATTTATTTATGGAAACCTTTTACCCTAATGAAAACCAACACCAAAAGGTATTGGTGCAAGGCGTTGGGCATAATGGTAATTCAATGTATACTTCTAATAGCTATAAGGAGTTAATGCTTCAAATTTTTTCAAATTAATTTAAGGTTGATTAATAATAAGTTTCCTATTTTATTAAAATCAATGGGACAAGGATTACTAAACCTGTTAGGTAATAAAGATTATATTCATGCATATATCAATTAAATTTGCGGTATAATTCAAATGACCTGACAGGTTTTTTTATACAAATTAATTACGAAAATCATCCCACCATTCCTGACGTTTTTCTCTTCTTTCTTCTCTTCTCTCTCTTCTTTCCTTGCGTTTTTTTCTTCTTTCTCTATCTTTTTTCCGCTTAGCTTTAGTCTCCCGAGTAATGGCATAATGGATAGATATGGTAGCCGGAAATTCAAACCAATCTTCATGGTTGATATGGTAGGCAGGCTTAACATCCGCTGAAATCACTAAAGGCAAGGCTGGAATTTTCCATTCTATCCCGCCTATTAAATCATACCCATAAATAGTTCCATATTCTTTGAGGCTTCCTACATGCATCCCCGCTCCAATAAATAAATTAAAGCCTTCTCCCGTGATTGGTAAATGATATTTGGGAAGAATTGCAAATTGAAAAGAATTGGTTTTTAAATCAGAAATGGCTTCAACGCTAAATCGTGGTAAGAATCTTTGTTTTACACTTAAACCAAATCTTGCATCTCCAAGCCTTACACCCGCAGCAGCACCATACTTTTGAGCTGATAAAGAAAAGCTTATAAATAGTAAAATAACAAATAATCTGAAACTCATGGCTAGCAAACGAAAATGTAGATTATTTAGTATTATTTAAGAAAAGTGAAAGAATTATTAATAAAAAATGCCAACCCTTTGAGAGTTGGCATTTATATTTTTAAGTTATATTAAATTTTATCTTTTACCTCTTATTATTTCTACCCAACATACTGTTTTCCTCAGTAAAATTAAAATAGTGCTTTTTTTTAAATTTAAATACCCTTCTCATTGTTTCAGGATACCCCTGGAAACACAATTAAGCATTTGTTGCCAATTTTTGTTTTTCAACTCTAGCTTAATCAGTCATACTTTTTCCATTGATGAAAAAGTATGCAAAAAATCTAGGTAAAATGATGCTTCCTCCCGCAAATGCCAACACCTGCCCGCCATTTTACCCTCCAACCCGCTTTTTCGCTTTCAGCGAAATTGGGGGAGTTAGCTATTAAACAATTCATCAAATGAATTCGAACTTCTTATCCCCTATAAGAATCAAATTTGCCTTGATTCTAGATGATTTTAAATTATTCGGTTTAAAGTATTTATTCTTTCAATATCTATGGTGCCCCTGAGTAGAAAGAATATTAATAAAAATGCCAACCCTTTACGAGTTGGCATTTATAATTTTACGTTATATTAAATTTTATCTTTTACCTCTTATTATTTCTACCCAACCTCTCTGAGTATTTCCATTAACAGTTAATTGATAGAAGTAAATACCATCTGGATTATCTCCTCCATCCCAAAGATTGCTTGTTCGATAATTATTATCTCTATAAACAATTGTACCATTTCTATTGGTGACCACTAATTCAGCACCGTTATCTGGTAGGTTAAGAATTTCAAAGAAATCATTCTTATCATCATTATTTGGTGTAAATGCATTTGGTATAAATGGAGTTCTATCAAAGTCGACTGTAATGTCTGAAGAGCCCTCATTATCAAATACTAATCTACTACCATCTAATCCACAGCCAAAAGAATCATAATATTCTATTTCATAGATTCCTGGTAAAAGATTATCAAATGTAATTCTTTGATTTGAACCAAAATCAATAGGTTCTTCAGGTAACACATAATCAGAACTATTATTACCTCCTAATGGTGTAAGCAAGAAGATTTGTGCAGAATATCCATTTGCACCTGATGTTGGCTCTATCAATCTAATACTAATTGAGCCATTAGCTTGATCTGGCCTTGTAGTCGGCATAGGATTCATATCAGCTCTGTCTCTTTCTACCCCTGGCGGCACATTTGGTTCTGGAACTAACTCAACACTTAGTTGTGCTACAGGTGCGTCAATGAAGATACTTGCGCTTTCAGACTCAATATTACTGTTACAATTATCAGGTTGCTGATTAAGTTTTATAATATAATCCCCTCTTGAAATCATACCATAAATACTTTGGTCAATCACAAACCTTCTACTTTCAGGAATTGAATTTAACGTGAAAGTTTCAGTAGGATCAACATCATTACCCTCGTAGACTTCAATATTCAATGGAATTGTTTCGTCAGCAGTTATATTGAATAACTCAATTGAACCTGACTCTTGGAAACAAGCAACATCATTTGCTTCAATTTCGAAAGTCGGGATAATTGCACCACCATTGATTGTTACAAAATTATCTGCTGAACATGCCTGATCATTATCTACCGCACGCACAGTCCATCTATATCTTTCACCTTTTATGAATGGAACATTATTGTCTATATCAAACTGAGAAATCACAAATTCATTACTTCCGTTTGTATTTATATTCAACACATACTCAGAAGTTACCGTGTCATTCACTTGATTTAGTATTAAATTATATGGACCCGGTACATTATCAATTGTTATTTGGTTAATAGCCACCAAAATACCCTCCGGATCATCCACACAATTATTTTGTGGATCAATTTCGCTAACCGAGGCAATAATTTCATTTGGGGTAAATAGTGATCCAATTTCAAATGAAACACTACATCCAGTATCATCAATAATAGTTAATTCATTATCATCTCTCGATAAATTCTCTATTCTTCTATCATCCGTTAATTCCACAGGATCATTACCTATAAAGAACTGATAAGGAGCAACACCGCCTATAACTTCAGGAATTCTTATCTCCCCAACTTGTTCAGATGAAGTACAACTTGCTTGAGTAACTAAGGTAATATTTCCATCCAGCTCAATCGGATCGCTTAAGTTTTCAATACCCACAGCAACTGATAATTCACATTCAGAGGTTCCAGCTTGATTACTTACCAATATACTCTGTCTTGCAGGTAAATTAGTAATTGGTTCACCTGATATAAATTCAGTCCACACTGTTCCATCTAATGAATAGAAACCACTTGCTATACCGTCTAATTCAATAGTTACAGAACCAGTAGATTCTCCAAAACAAACCACATCAGTTTTATCTGTTACAGTAGCCGTAAAACCTCCGGATCTTTCAATATTAAAGTTTCTGCTATTAGGTTCACATAGACCTGGGTTACTTGAATTGGTCACAACTAATTCAAATACACCTAAAGTATCAAGTTCAGTTGTCCATTGGCCCGCATCCGTTGTAATGGAATCAACCACTGCACCGGCAGTATCTAAAATTTGATACAAATACTCACCCCCCAATTCAAAATTAACGAGTATCTGAGCTCTTGTAGTATTACAGCTTGGTTCTACTACTGTCAAATCTAATGCACTATTGGAAACTTGAGTAGGTTCATTAATAACAATATTTTTAACAGTATCTACCTGACATCCACCAGAATTATTAAAAGCAATTCCGTATGTGGCTGGATCTAACTCTGTAAATAAACCAGTGGTATTAGTACTAATTACAGCATCAGTTGAATCCAATAAAACAAAATCAAAAGTACCATCTATGGTTACCTGAATCTGTCCTACAGGATTATCACAAGTTGCATCAGAGGTATTCACCAATGGAATTATAGATTGCTTATTACCAATCAATACTGAAACAGTATCTTCACAACCATTTTCTAAATCCTTTAAAATCAATTGATAATTTCCTGAGAAGAAAGCAGTATCAATTTGAACCAAACTTCCATTACCAGGATTCTCAACTTTGATAGAGAAAGTATCCATCACTACAGAATTAATGGTAACATCCAAACTATCGGCATTACTTACCCTTTGTAGGAATAAGAATATACTTCCATCTTGTACACCTTGACATGTAGCTTCCTCTGTTAAGGTGGTGAATTTGGTGTCTTCACATTCAAAGTTTAAGAAATCTATTATTACAGTTTCAGAATCAGTGGCACATGCAATAACTCCATTTACGGTATAGGTAAATTCATAAACACCTGATTCAGATGAAGAAAAATCAACTACTCCTGTGTTAGCATCAAATGTTGGATTAGTACCACCACCATTATTAGAATTAGTCAATGACCATATGCCACCAGTATCCTCATTATCTAATAAATTAAATAAATCAATAGGGTTGTCTTCTAATGTTAAAGCAAGTGAAGGCCCAGCATTAAAATCACCGGCATTTGGTTTAACTTCATAAGTTATAGTGATTTCCTCAAATGTTTCAGTACAGATATTATTATCATCCGTAACTGTCCATCTAATCACATAATCACCAGAAACTGTTGGATCCGTTATGTTTAGATTAGTATTTTCAACATTTACATCATCAAAATTAGCTGATGTCGCAATACCTGTTGGCTCACTAATTATACTCCATGTACCAGTTTCATTAGTATCTACTGCATTTGCAGAAAGTGGAACTATTGCCTCACAAACTTCTTGATCTGCTCCTGCATCAGCTACTGTAATGGTTTTTCTGCTTATGACTATAGTATCAGAATCAGAGCAGTTAGTTACAGTATTTTGTACTAACCATGCTAAAGTATAATCACCTATCTCATCTAAGTTTTCAAACTCAGAGTTAGGGTCATTTACATTTACAATATTTGCAGTTGTTCCCGGTTGATTAACAATTACCCACTCACCTACTTGGTCAGCCCCAAGAGCGTCAGCAAAAAGAGTAATAGTATTTTCACAAATAATAGAATCCTGTCCAGCAACTGCTGTTGGAGGAGTTGGTGCTGTAATGGTAAATACATTACTCACCACTGTACATCCTGCATCCTCAATGGTTAATTGGTAATCACCTGCTTCAGTTAAACCAGTAAGATCTTCCGATCCAGGATCAACAAAATCAGTTGGTCCAGTCCAAGTATAAGTTTCTGTACCTGATAGTGTTCCTGTAATGACAATATCAATAGCGCCTTCTGTACCACCACAAGTTAAAATATCATCAACTGAAGTTGCTGCGTTATCTATATCAAATGGAGCATTTTCATTAATAATCTGATTTATTACTACTTGACAATTTGTAGTATTATCTGTAATCGTAATTGAGTAAGAAGATTGATATAATGTATCAATCAATACTGGACTTGTTCCAGCAGTCACCACATCACTAATTGAATCTGTACCATCAGTAATTAGTATTTCAAAATCATTCCCAATATCAGTAATTGTTAATTCAATTTCTCCATCTGCTCCACCACCACAACTAGCAGGGACAACATTAGATATAGAGGCAGTAATTTCATCTACTGGATCAATTGTAAATAATTCTGATTGTGTACAAGCGCCTTCTTCTACGAATACTTCATAGTCTCCTGGAGCTAATTGATCATAGATATAGTTAGTTGAATTAATAGTGACTGGTCCATCGATTACATTTCCAGAACCAATTTCTATTATAGAAAAGGTAGAAGTCCCAGAACCTCCAATTACCTCAACCTCAATAACTCCATTATCTACTCCACATTCAGATTGTGAATTGACAGTAGTATTTAAGGTAAATGGTATTGGGTCTTCCACTACAAAGGCTGTATCAATTACACATCCTGTATTATTTGAAGTGATTGTAACAGTGTAAGTCCCACCATCTAATCCACTAATATCTTCAGTTGTTTCAGAGAACCCATTTGGACCACTCCAACTAAAGTTAAAAGTATCACCTACAGAATTACTTGATGGTGTTAAATCAATAGATCCGTCATTAATATCACAGCCTGTTGTATTGGTCACAGCTGCAGTAGCTGATAAATCTATAACATTAACAGTAAAAGAGCCATTCATAATTTCAGTACAGCTTCCTGTACTTCCTTCAACCGTAATTACATTACCATCAGCAAAACTGCCACTGGCCAAAGTAATATCTAAGGCTGCTCCTGTTCCCGCTGCTATCGTTCCGCTCGCTGCTCCTTCTACATACACCTCATAATCTACCCCTAACTGGCTACCATCTAGGCTTACTGTCAAATCTTCTCCTTCACAAACCACTGTCGGATCTGCATTCGTTACATTCTGTACAGCTACTGTGATGATGTTTACTGTAAAGCTTCCCGTCATTGGCGTACTGCAAGTTCCACTGGTTCCTACCACTGTGATCGCATTGCCATCTGCAAAATCTGCGCTTGCTAATGTAATGTCTAAAG
>Ga0098059_1000262_pt1 | contig 37921 bp, 32 predicted proteins | sample 20_taG_FD_92580 | JGI IMG/M metagenome (GOLD analysis project Ga0098059, IMG submission 92580) | Marine viral communities from the Subarctic Pacific Ocean - 20_ETSP_OMZ_AT15318 metaG | ecosystem: Environmental > Aquatic > Marine > Oceanic | place: Subarctic Pacific Ocean | collected 2015-01-19
ATTACTTCCAAATTCTAGTCGAGTATTATTATATAAAATTAAATCATTTGTAGAATAATCCCATAACATTCCTGATGTATTACCATTAAATTTAACATCAGCATTAAAGTCGGTACGACCATCACCATCAACACCAACACCAAGTGTGCCAGAAATTGTGGCATTTCCTGTTGTTTGTAAAGCTCCTGTATGAACAATATCGCCTGTAGGTGAAGGGACGGACGTAGCTGTTTTATTTTCTTGTTGTATACTACCGCCTTCATTTGTACCACTACTGTCTGTTGCGTTTAAAATAATTTCATCGCCAGAGTGATCTTCATTTGAAATACCAGCATTTAAATCAGGATCAGCAGTCTCATATTTTCCAGTAACCTCATTGTACATAAGGGTACTTTTATGACCTCGATTACTAGTATCAATGTCAACGTCATCTAAATCTGATAATTGAACAGCACCACCGCCACCAATAGTTCCTATTTGTTCTTGAATTCTACTGAGGAATGTTCTATAATGTTCTGCTAACTTTTCAAATGTTACAAACTTTTGATCTAATGGAGCTAAAAGATCGTCAGTATCTATTTCTGGTTGTTCCTCAAGAAGACCTTCATTTATAACACCCACCTTCTCTTCAAGGTCATTTAAATATTGACGATCCTTCTTTCTATGATAAGAAACTTCTTTAACCAGTTCTTCATACTTGTCGTACCAATACTTTGCCCTTAAATTTTCTTTTTCCTTTTTAATATCATCTTCTTTAGAACCACTAATACGTGGGGATAATCCCAAACCACCTTCAGAGGTAGGGGCAGATTTAACAGATTTCTCCTGTTTTGGTCTAACTTGCCTAATTTTACTTACAATGCCCATCTATCTTTATTTTTCCTATGCCTGCACCGTTGCATTTTGTCGTGCTATTAATATCCAACCTGTAGATTGGTAAAGTAGTATTACAGTGTCTTCAACATTGTTGAATAATAAACTTGTTCCGTTTATAAAGTTATCAGGAGTAACAGTACCATTACCACCACCTTTTACCTTCATTGAGATTATTTTAATTTGACCTTCTGTACCATCTGCTAATGAATAAGCATCTGTTCCAGTTGTTGTAATCAATGTAACTCCAGTTGTCAAACTAATTGCGCCGGGCCCACTAATATTTTCCACAGTTTTGTATAAATCTAGAAATGTTAAATTATTATCCATTTCATCATAGGTAAGTGCTGAACCTTTTGTTGATCTTTTAGTTAGTGTCATGTGCTATTTCCGTTATCGTTAAAATAAACTCCTACATAGCTTTTAAATGTTCCACTATCTGTGCCTGGATTAAATGAGAAATATTCATCAGACACATAGTTAAATAAATTCTTTTCTGTATCAGTAAGTGCTTCTTCAAAAACATAACATTGTAGTTCTAGTGCAGTTTTGGCATCACCACTTGCAGATGCTATGCTTGATAGTAATGTTGCATAATCTGGATTTGCCATTTATATCCCCCTACGGCCCATCAGCGAAAACATTTGGACTTCCACTTGCAGATTTATTAGGCACCCAACTAGTATGTCCACCAGTTGCATCACCTTTACGGTGAACTGCAATACCATTTACAAATACAGTAGGGCTCCCTGCCGTAGCAGGATCACCACACGCAGTGGTATCTCCTATACGAGTAACTTTTGCACCATTAGCAAACACATTATCAGAACCAGTTGCGTATACGGTTTGGTGAAATGGGTTTGGTGTAGGACTTGCATGACCTATATGTTTATCTAATCTTACCCTTGTTACCTCTGGCATTGTGTTTTCTACTCTTCCTCAGTCTCCACACTCTTGGTGTTTACAAAAGATGCAGCCAATTCTTTTCTTCTACCTTCCAGAGCATCACTCACTTTATGAGAGATTGCATGTTTAAATGCATCCTCTGCTTCCACATTATTACCATTTGCTATCATATCTACGAATTCTCTACTTGTCATTGTTGCTCTCCTTCATCTGCATTTGGATCCATACCATAGGCAAGTGCTGCTCTATCTCCAGCATCCATTTCTGGATCAACTGCCATACCAGCTGGATCTGTTGGGTATCTTTGGATACCATCACCACCATCGTTCGGCACACCACCATCCATTGGATCTTTTTCTGCCTCAGATGCAATTTGGTCACGCATATCAGCTATCTCAGCATCATTCATACGCAACACATGTTTCAAAACATATTCTTTACTGAAGAATGTTCCAATGTATGCTTCTACATTTTGTAGTGTGCTAATACGGTCATTCAACAACTCTGCTTCTTTCAGTTCTGCAAAATGGCCATCTTTGAGAAAATCATATTGAATGTGTTCTTTCATTATATCCCAGTCTTCTAGAGAGATAATGCTCTTTAACAATAACTGAGTTTTTAAAACGTCTGTAAAAAGATGAACAAATTTCTTTCTTAGCTTCTGAATAAACTTGGTAAACTTGAGTTCATCTCTTGTAATGTCTGTGCTTCTACCAAGACTAAAATTTGATTCCGATTCAAGTCTGGAAATAGGAACGTTCAATGAACGATAAAGTTTCTTCTGGAAATATTGAATGTCATCAATTTCACCAAGATTAGAACCGCCAGGCAATGTTGTGATTTCTGTGCCTCGACCACCTTCTCTTCGTGGGAGCCAGAAGTCTTCCAACATACTCATGTGATTTCTATCATCTCGTATTTCACCAGTTGATGCATCGTAGACCAACTTGTTACGATAACGATTCATCACATCTTTAAGATATTGTTCTGCTTTTATCTTGGGTAGATTGCCAACATCAATGTAGAAAATCCTACGCTCGGGCGCTCTCGAAATGCGATAGATAACCAATGCATCTTCAATCATCCTTAGTTGATTTACAGGTTTAATTGCTTTGTGTAAATATGATAAAACTTTTCCACTGTTTTGATCAACTACACCAGATGGACAATACGTTATTGCGTCACCAGCAATTCTAATCCCCTGTTGAGCTCCACCATATCCGGCAGAATGCAACCCTTTTTCATTATAGATGTAATACTCTTCAATCTTCTTAATCTTATCTACACCAGTGGCTTGGTCTTTCTCTTTTTTTACTTCCCTTACTTTTCTAATCTTAGTCGCATCAATATACCGTAATGTGCTTACGCCTTTTTTAGGATTTTGGGGGTCAATAACTTTATGGAAAAAAATTCTTCCATCAACATACCAACGTCTAAAGATATCATGACCTTTTTGTTCAAATTCTAAAAGAGAGAGGACATTATCAAATTCTTTGCGAATAAGTCTTTTAATTTTTTCTGGGTAGGGAAGTCTGTCAAGAGTAACCATGACAGACTGAGAAAATTCATCTGAGGTTATTGCTTCGTTAACGATATCTTCGACTGCACTGTCACATTCTGGTTGTTGTGCAATATCTCTATAACGTCGAATTAAATCTAGCTCGGTTCTTTCTCGTCCATCCGTATCAAGAACAGATGAGAGAAAACCGCCACCAGCGACTTCGATGCTACCATCGTCAGGAGTCGGGACAGTGAAAGTATCTTCACTGCCCTGAGTCCCTTTCCGAGTAATACTAAAACCAAATAGCTCTGCCATTATATCTCCTTACTACTATTTAGTAGTTAGGAATATATAGTCAGTTACTAAAATGGGCCTGTCGGCGCATCTGCGATAACAGCATCAGTAACAAAGTGTTGATATCTAAATGTCACATCAAAAGTCTCAATCGTATCTGAAGTGCCAGCAGCTAAGTCAATCGCACCAACTGCTGTCGGAAACGCATTGACAAAGGTGTATGTTTTCAACACTGAATCATCTCTATCAAGTTGCGAGACTTTAAGGTCAGCAGTATATTCATCATGAGTTGTCAAGCCTTGACCCGTGACAAGATTATTCATACTGTTATTCCACCGTTCCATTGCGTTTCTAATTGCAAAGTTTGTGTCGTTCAAGAAAGTTACAGTCCATGTCTCAAATGTTCTATCAGCAGGGATAAACAATGAACGACCTCTAAATGGAACCTCAACCTCAGCAATTGTCATTCCTGGCAACTGAGCAGCCGTGCACAAAAACGCAGCATTTCTTGTATCAAGACCAACAGCACCAGCAGGAGGATTATTAATCTCAACGCGATATTGGTTATTTCTAGCGCCACCACCAAGTAGTTGTGACCTAAATTCGTCTAATGTTCCAACCATTTTCGTTGCTCCTTATTAGAATCTACCGATAACTTCGTTGAATTCGACACCAGTCCGAACGGCAACAAAGTTAAGAGTGATAAAGTTAATAGACCTTGCTGGTTTGATGTAAATGTCAGCAACAAATTCGTTTCTGTCAACTACTTCACCTGTATTGTTCGTAGCATCGCAGATCACCGCAAAATCAGTGATACCTCTACGACCCTGAACATCTCGCAAGAAAGGCTCTACCAAGTTACGGAACTGTGCTCTTGTAAACTCATCGTTGAATTCAAAGAGTGTAAACTTAGCAGCAGTTGCGATTGCTTTTTCAAGAACCAAGAACAAACGACGAACGTTAATTCTATCAAACGCACTTGGTTTTGTCTGAGCAGTTTTGTCACCAAAGAGAACCACACCCTGGCCAGGGAAATCAACAACAGGGTTGATTCGAGCCTTGTAGAGAATATCTCTTTCAGACTGTTTTGGATTGTAAGCAACTTTAATCGCACCACGAATGTTACCACGATTGTAACCGCCTGGTGAGAACCATGCATCAGCAACTCTGTCCGTGTTTGCACAGACTCCAGCAATGTCACCGTTCAAAGGAACAAAACGCACCACATCATTGTACTTATCATACATCTGTTTATAACCACTGTCGTATACAACATACGAAGACGATGGCAATGTATCAAACGAATTCTTAACATTCACTGTTTGTGTGTTTGAACTCTGAACATTAACAACCGCCTGACGAGCAGGAGAGATGAAACCAACACAGTCCTTGCGCAGTTCTACAAGATCGGTAATCATTGTACCATGTGTGTCAAACTCATCACCAGATGTACCGAACGATGATCCAGTGACCGTAACAGCAGGACCACTAAGCACAAAGTTAATGTCATGAGCTTCTGTGTCTGCAAACAAGTCATATGCTGTTCTTTTCTCAGCAACAGTCACAGAATAATCGTCTGTTCCACCTGTCAATTCGTCATATGTCGGTGTATCAACAGCAGTAAATGCACCCGCACCAGAGCCAGAGTCTTGAATAAGATTTTCTCCCTCATCAGTACCAGAAGCACTTGCATCCAAAAGAACAGCAGAACCTTCATTCGAACCATCAGAATCCGTACCGTTAAGGATAATGTTGTTACTTGCATCCAAGTCACTACCCCAGTTAGTACCAGCAGAAAGATGGTCCATCCAAAAGATATTTGCAGATTGCGTATAAATGACATCAGGATAGTAGTTTGTTCCACCTTGAGGTGTTTTTCCTTTAGGGTTCTTGGAAAGTGCCTGATATGTTTCTAGAACCGAAAGAGTTCTTTGGCCAGCAACACTTTCACTGAATCCACTAATTTTACCTGTTGAATCATAAACAACAATATGCAACTCATCAGCTGTACCGCGAGATTCTTTGGTAGAAAAATCAGAAGTGCCCGGAGCAGCATCGAACAGATCATAAAACTTCCAACGTCTACGAATGAAAGAGTTGTCAGCAAGATCTGCAACCAATCCAGTTCCATTTGGATTGTCTAGTTCACGAATTGTGATTGTGTTGTTTGCTGTATCCCGAGCAGTAACATCATATTCTTTACCTGCATGACCACTAGCCGGAGTACCGAATCCACTGTCTGTGAAGAAAGAAACGATGTCGCCAACGTTAATCACGTTACTCGCAAGGTCAACATCATCAACAGTAACAGATGTTGCACCATTAGATGCCGCACCATTAACTTGGTTAGCACCTGTAATGTTCTGCGAAAACGCTGTAGCAGTTGCACAGATGGAAACTTTAAGAGAGTTGCCCCAATCACCAGCACTTCTTGCTGCCCAAGGACCAACACTTCCTTGACCATCTCTAAAAGAACCCGAATAGTGATCAGTATCTCTAATCAACACACCTAGTTCAGATGCGGCATTTAGAACACCAGACTCAGCACGGACAACTTTAAGCGCATTGGAATACTGCAAAAAGTTTGCAGCAGTGAACCAATATTCAAAGTTATTGCCGTTAGGTTCACCAAAGATACTTCTCAATTCTTCTTCAGAACCAATATTAACAACGGTAGCTACCGGGCCCTTTTCAAAAGGTCCAGCGACCGCGCCAATATTTGTTTGTACGGCGGGTATGATATTAGTGAGATCGATTTCTTTAACATGTACGCCTGGAGAGACTAAAAAACCCATTTCTCGTACTCCTTACAATTGTAGAGTCTAAAAACTCTTTGTTATTCTTGTTATTATTTATAAAAATAGGTTTTCTAAAAACGTTTTTTTATATGTTGTATTTCTTATAAATATATGCATGTCATTACATTATGAGAAATATAAAGACACTATAAAAAAAGTTGCAAGACGTAACTATAGGCAACGCATAGTGTGGCTTAACGAATACCTTGCTGACAAGTCCTGTGTTCATTGTGGAGAAAGTGAAACTGTTTGTTTGAAGTTCTACCCACACAACAATGAAATTAGAAAACTTACTCAACGTAAAGGTATGAACGAAGAAAGCCGTAAGGAATCAACCCAACTGATAAAGAATTCAAAAATCGTCTGTGCAAATTGTTTTATTAAATTAGATTCTGATCTAATTGAATTTATTTAGTGGTTTACCAATTTGAGCTATAGTCTCTTACTACTGGTGTCCAGCGGGTTCCGTATTCATCTATAGTATCTTCAAAGGGATCGTCTATACCATTGACAATGAAACCAAATGGAGCCATGTCCTGTTCTAACATGTCCTGTTGTTCTCTTATCATAGTTCTTCGAATATCATTATCAGTGAGTTCTTTGAAATAAGTCTGGTCTGTTGCCCAGGCAAACATAAACATACACGCAACCAAATCATCATTACAACCATCGTCTGCTTGATAGGATGAACCTCTGACTATAAAAGTAGACAGTTCATTGACAGCATCATAATCTTCTATTATTAGTTTGTTGTCCTCTATCAACTGTTTAAGATTAGAACAACCAATCTTTTTGACAGCCTTGGTTGTTCTTACACCCAATTGCGCTCTGCCGCCTGAGAAACCCGCTCCAAGGATTTGTCCGGCCCGTCCTCGCATCGAAGCCATAACTAGGTTGTCATACTCAAGATCAAACTGTAAAGCGTTAGCGACCTGCTCACCTATGTCATTCACCTCTACCATCACATATGCTTGATTATATGCCTTTGCAACTTCATGTATCTTTGTGGGAAACAGAAGCGGTTTGATCTCATTATCTCTAAACTTCGCAACCACCTTATATGGTATTTCAGTTACATCAAAGACTACAAAGGCAGAATAGTCATTTGCGGTTCCACGCGAAACATCAGCAGTTATCATATACACATTGTCTTTTTCTGGCCGGACATAAATATCCAACCCTGCATTTGATTGAATTGGGTTTCTGTATACTAAAGTTTTTAACCTACGTGAGCTTATTAAAGTATCAATTGAACCTAGAAACTCACATTCAAACTCAGAGTTAAATTGTGACTCTGAAGTATTTCGTATTGTTTCTTTCTTCCACTCTTCATCACGGCCAGGAATTTCACTCCAATGAACTTCTGTTGCAATATAATCATTTCGTCTTTCCTGTGCATCTACCCATATCTTATAGAACATGTTCATACCATGTGGTGTAGAAACAATGATAACCTTTGTATTTTGACCAGAGGTAATGGTAGGATAGACAGATGCAAAGAATTGCTCTGCAACGTTAGAAGGAACAAACGCAAACTCATCAAGGAAAATAATGTTATAAGAACCACCACGAATAGCACTTGAGGAAGTGGCAGCAGCAATAATCTTACTACCGTTCTCTAATTCAATATTACCCTTGTTCCAAGCAATAATACCCTGTTGCATCCATTTAGGAAGATTTTCATATGCAAGTTGTAGTCTACTAAGAATATCTCTTGCCGTGATTGACTTATTTGCAAGAACAGCAATGTTTACATTTGCATTGAATAATGCATAATGCAAAAGATATGAGATGATAATAGTTGACTTGCCTGACTGTCTAGGTAGTTTAAAAATAGAAAACCTATTATCGTGCATGGTTGAAACCATACCCTCTTGAAAACCATACATCTCAAATGGGACTAGTCCGTGGTCAAGAGAAACGATTTGAACATAGTTCTTAATAAAGTAAAGTGGGTCTTCTGCACACTTACCATATTCGATAATGTTCTCTTTTGTGAACTCTACCGGAGTATTTGTTTTCTTGAGATTAGGATTACCCAGATATTGGTTTTGATCAGCCATACTCATATTTAGATTCAAATTCATACAGTGTTATGAATCTATCATCATCACCTTTTTGATGTTGCAACTTTTTTTCTATATACTCTTCTGGTAAATCTAGAATATCAACAATAACTTCAATGCCTCGTGTAAATCTTGCCTTTTTACCATGATCATTAGACCAATCTATAGACGATAGAGTTGAGTAATCATGTTCTCTATCTAAAAATTCCCAACCAGACATTTTAGGTCTAAATGGAAACCCAGCAAACATGTGTGTGTATATAAGATTCTTGGCTTCCATCTTTTTGAGATATTGTATCTCAGGAGTATTTCTGTGCATGTGTTCATAATACTGAAACATGAAGTTGTAATACAAATCAAACAGGATTTGATTTTCTATCCGAATACCATGACTAAGTGTAAGGCCAGGTTTTTTGAAAACTCCCTTACACACATTACCTTCTCTTTGGAATATGAAATGACCATCAGCAGTAACTGGAAACCCGTCACCTTTGTATCTTCGTATTCCCTCTAACAAGAATATAGTGCCAGAACCAACACCAGTTTCAAAATATTCTGATTCTAATAGAAAGTTTCTAAGACTGTTTTTATCAAATTCTAGATCGATGATTTGTAAATCAATATAGTTTCTCTTACAAAACTCATTGACAAAAAAATATTCTAGTTTATCATAATAGCCATTATAACTAGAACGAATATAGATATATTCTGCATCTATATTAAGAGACTTAAATCCGAACGCAATTGCTTGAGAATCAATTCCACCAGAAACAAAAACAGCTGGTTTCACATCTTGTGCGATAACTAGTGCTTGCTCATTTAATGCAGTTTTGAATGTAGTAGGATGAAAATTTTTATTAGGATACTCATTGACAGTTAAGTTATTATAGTCATAAGTAATCCAATCATTATGAAACATGTATCAGTACATTCCGTCAATTATTGAGCTTGCTGTCTTCTCGTTAAGTATTTTTCCACGAACTTTATGGTATAGAGGTTCTACAGGTTTACTTTTGTGATAGTCAATGAACTCATTTAGTTCTGGGTTATTTCCTGACTTATTAAAGGTTGGAAACTTAAAAAAGATTTCCATCATGTCTGGGTAATCAGTTATATACTGTATCCATTTAGGTAAAGAACTGCAAAAAGAAACAGGATTAAATGGATTACCATAACGTAAAGACATATCAAATGGTGAAAGATTTATTTCTCTTCTATAAACGAATGTTGGTGTTATTGTGGAGTTTATAATATTCGAATCCCAAAAGAAAATATCTATGCTATTTGAGTCTGGAATAAAAGGACAAAACCTATCCATAGAGTTAGTGATGCAATATCTATCAGGATTATTAGAATAAGTATTCTCACCAAAAATTCCTGTAGACACTATCACATTTCCATCAATACTCTGCCGCCATATTTCTTGAACCAGTCCAACTGATGATGTGAAATTGTGTTTATCACCGAATGCAGTTGCCTTTTCAAATACTTCTGAATTTAGTTCCATGTCAACAATTTTAGGTTCTATTCCGAGAGAACGAGCATACTGTATTGCTCTATCAGAATCCTTAGCCATAGTGACTCCATTATTCTGAAATCTACCGTGATATACCTTAATCTTGTCGATATTGAAGCCACTATATTTCAAATCTGTTAAACAACGTAATACATATCCAGAATCCATTCCTCCTGAATATGCTAGTATAGGATTGTCTACAGAGTCAGCGATTTCTACTAGACATCTTTTGGTGTGATATTTGAGATTACTACCAACGGACAAACTATCAATTGTACACGCTATCCCATCCTTATTGATAAGGGTAAGGGGACTGTTTAACATCATTTTTCTTTCAACATTTTCTGCAATTCAGCAGTGCTCCCTACAAACAAAGCATTGGTGACATTTTTCGGTGCATTACTTGGAACTTCTTTGAGACGTTTCATTTTTTCTTGAAGGTCGCCAAGTTTTTCTGTCACCTCTGCAACTTGCTTAATTAAATTACCGGCGACTTCATACGCTCGTGGAGCATCACTTTCCCTAGCCAATTCAAGAATACCTTCAATTGCATCAGAGCCACGTTCAACCAGATTGTAAAAGTTTTGTCTTTGATACGCATAATCATTTTCTATATCTGCTTCATTATTATTAGATACTTGTATTGGATTCAGTTTTCTTTCAACAGGAGGATTGAATTCAATATCTTGAACCACACCTAAAGCTTTATCAATTTCATTGTTCATTCTGTCAACTTATCATCGCCTGTGGTGTTATCTCTGACCTTTGAGTCTTGGAAGAAAGATGTGGCCTCATTAAATCCAAAATCATCATCAGCATCAGCAGTAGTTGGATCTGGTGTGACTGTGTATCTCTGCTCTCTTGCTGGTGCCTCTGCCTGAACATTAGTATACTGATCAACAATGGCAGTCTTAATGACACCAGAATCAGTAATCGGACCATAAAGATAGAACTTAGTCGTAAAAGACAATGTATAGATTATAGCTCGTCTTGTTTCAAAATCACCCTCATAGTCATCCTCATATGATATGCTGTTTAAAATGATTGGCACATCTCTCTTGATACCCATGTCGGCCATATCATTAATTGTGAGAGTATAATCAGGTTGAAAGTAAGGAAGAATCTGTTCTACGATTTGTAACGCATCATCAGAATTCTTTGCCATTATATACAACTCAAAATCCAAGTTGTATGGAACTGGCATATATTGTATATCAAGTTTGCTATTGTTTCCTGTTTTAGTTTTCTTAAACTTTTGTACCCGATTCAATTTTCTACTAGGGTCGTAAGTTAAATTTTGAATCTCAAACCCAATACGTGGAAGTGTAATCGCTACCTGTTTTGTAAGATCAGGATCTTCTCTTAATCTAACAAGAAACTTTTGTCTCGGACCATAGGCCAAAGGCACTTTCATGGATTGCACAATGGTTCCGTCATTGTCTTTACGAACCAACTGAATACCATTGAACAAAGTTCCGAATGCAACAACAACCTTTCTTATTGTCTCATGATAAAATTGTGAGCCTAACATTAACCTTTACTCCCTGCATCACCAAATGGATTACTTTCAGTGAAATCTAACACGTCATCATCTAAACTTTCAAACAACTCATTCTGTGCCGTATTATCAAGACTACCAGTGTTTGCTCCGCCCGTGCCTATTATATATTCTTCTTGTAACAGATAATCATTAGTGCCTGTCTCAAGAAGTATGCTTTCACCAACAGAACTACTATCATTTTCACCTATGATGTTGTCACTATCTGTTTCATCTAACAACAATCCTCTAGTTGTTGCAGTGTCATGAATTCTAATAGGTTCATTGACAGCACTTGATTGTTCCAGAGTGATTTGATAAACAAGTGCATCTGTTGAAAGTGCATCTTCAATTGCATCAATCGCATCAATACCTGTATCCAATATCTCGGAACTATAATCAAAGGTGCGACACCGTAATCTATAAGCTGGATTGTTATCTAATTGATGAAAAGGTTCATCGTGGTCAACAAAATTCACAGAAAATAGTTTCTTCAAAATTGGATGAAAAATTAAATCTCCCTCAAGAGGTCTATCTGAATCTGTTGCATCAGTCTCATTAAGAATATAGAAGGTTTCTCCTTCAAATACAATTGCATCAGAGGACATATCAATAGTTCCAGACTCTAGAAGTATGGCACCACCTGTAGTGTCTGTGCCACTCTCAATTGTAATCTGTTTTGTTAACTGTTGAAATCTGTGTTTTGCTACTACAAAGGTTACATCACTTAGGTTTTGTAAACCAAACCTATTCATCAACTCTCTTTCACCTTCATAACCACCCTCTGCATTCTCAACATACATTTCAATCTTAGCAGAAGAACTAAATTTTGAAAGCACATCTTCTCCCAAAAGAGTATCTTCTGCTACAATAGTCCTGTCTAGATAATGAACATCATGGCCGAATATCTGAATGGCTTCAGCAAGCAAATCTCTATAGAGATTCTGCTCTGTTGTGATTGCATGAGAATTACTGGTATGAAATATGGAATTAACAGGCATGGTTTATCCTATCATGTAGTTGACGGGCAACTCAAATGCAAGTTGAATTTGTTCTTCTAATCTTTGTAATTCCTCTTGTGCTTGTGAGTAAAGAGTATCACCATTCATCGTGACACCTCCCAACATTGTGACACCATTAAACTTTGATAAGTTTGCACCCCATTGTCTTTTAATGAGAGCAGTTGCATATCTCTTCAGATACATGTCATTAAACACATCTGTAAATGATGTTGGGTCAAGCTTCCTATAACACTCAATGATGATATATTCATCAACCTCAATATCATTGTTCCAATCCATGTCAAGATAAAGTCTTTGTTGATGCTGACTGAAACGAATAGGAATCTCACCAACTAACACATGTTCTAGAAAGTCTAGATGTTGCAACGTCATTTGATATTCCATAATAGAGGTGGATGAGAAGTCATACAAATCATTTAACCTCAACTGATATCTAAGGTCAAACATATTGGATGTTGTGCTATCAGTGATAGGGAATATATTGACGACAGAAAGAACAGCTGACGGCACAGGAATGTAACCATTACCCTCTTTCCAAGTTGCAGTGACAGAACTATCCACCACATCAGTTGCAGTTGTAGATGTATCAGATGTTGCTCTGGTTATATCTGCTGAAGTGATTTGATGTTTGAGATACATTCTCTCAACACCATCATAGTGATATTCAGCGAAATATTGTAGTGCCTCGTCCAATCTGTCATCAATCTGATCATCAGACACGTTAATGTCGATCACACCGAAACCTAGTGACCTAAGACAGTATGATTTAAGTGTGGCCTTTGTTGATGGAACTGCCATATGTTCAACTCCGTTTATTACTTATTTATAAGTATTTAGTTGCGATACAATTTGGACCAAATTCTAAATCATCCATCCAAGCCGACCATTGTTCTAAACCTACACTTTCATATGCAACCAATGAAGTTTTTCTAGGCACTGTCCATAACCAAGTTCCACCATTTTCCTTTGCATACTTTATAGTTTCAAGTAATATTGAAGAAGCATAACCTCTTCTACGATATTCTGGATCTGTCCACAAACCTCTAGATCTAAAATATACTGAATCTTTCCAATCGTTACTCATAAAACAACTATTAACTGCTACAAGTTTATCATTCTCGTGTATTCCAAAGAAAGCAGGAGACACATCCATGTCATATGAAAAACCAAAGTGTCTACTTGGATGTCTCCATGTCCATTTGTTGTATGGCTTGATGCCTTCAGTTTTGTTTGGCCACAACTGAGTTTCCCATATATGTTTAATTTCCTCCCATGATATTCTTTTTACCTCAGACATGGTTCTTATAATCTTTCCATTCGTGTGGTTTGTTATTTCTGTGTGTGAAATGAACAAATTTTATATCAGGATGAAACTCTCCACCTAGATAAATGTAATCGTTACCCGTTAACTTTCTATATTTACTTGTTATTTGAATTTGCCATTTAGTCATACTCTTACCATAATTGATATCTTCATTTACAACCCATCGTGTAAACCAACTCTCTGGCAAGGTAATAAGTTCTAATCTTTCTTTAACAGAATCCTCAACAAAATATTGTTCTCCATTCACAGGCCCAGATGTGGTTCCGTTATCTATGTAATGTCTTTGCCATCCATGTATGTCTGACATAAACTTGTCAAAAATGTATCGGCAATCTTTTGGATAGTATTTGAAAAATCCACCATTTATGACATAGTTATTTTTTCTTGTGTCTCTCCACCATCCAGGCATTGCAACAAACTGGCCAGGTTTTACAGGATATTCAAATATCTTTTCATAGTCATTTACAAGCAGAACATCAATATCCATAACACAAACAGGTTCATCGATGTCTGTTTGCATCGCCCACATCTTATTCCATTGCAATGTCACTTTAGGATCGTATGACTCTCTTATCCAAATAATCTCATACTTGGACAATTTATCTTCCAAATATTCTTCATACTCAATGCCATATTTGGTGCCTATTCTAACTGCAAATATCTTCATTATCTATAACATTCCACGGATCCCACTATGTGTATTCTATCCTCCCATGATCCATTTAATGCCGTATGTTTTTGTGTAGTATCAATTTTATAGTATCTACCATCAGCAGGAAGATGCATAATTTCTTGATTGACGATCAACCAGCAATTTTTATTTGTAATTACTGGTATGTGAATTCTTTTGGATAGATCACTATGTATTGAATAACATGTTTTTGATTTTAAAACGAACACTCTAGTTCTATACATATCTAATTTTTCTATTATAGAATTTATATAAGGTAAATTAAAATTTGGTTCACTAAAATCTGTTTCTTTGTAGGGATCTATGGATCTGGTTGTACCACAACCAAAAAAAGGGTCTGGATTATTCTCAACTCCTTGTAAAGAAATTTGATCATCAAATGACGGCAAAAATCTTAGTTCTTCCTTTATTTTATCTAAGTCTAAACGCATAATAAGAGATTATTTCTTACTAAAATATTGTGAGTGTTGTTTAGTTGGTCTAGTTCCTCTGAACAAATAATATTCTGAAAAGTTAAGTGTTTCTTGCAATCTGTTGAAAGAACGCACCAACATGTCTAAGGTATACACTGAATGTGAAATATGATAACTAAAGATATTGCTAGTGTTGAAGAAAACTCTTTTACCCTCAATTTTATTTTTGAGTTTTTTGTAATCAGGGTTTATCAAGTCCATCAGCCAATATTCTATATCATATGTATCTCTCATCTTTTTCTGAAGATCTCTAAGATACTCAAAGTCACCATATGTCTCTGCTCTCTTACGCAAAAGAACACCTTGTGACCCCTGATTGATGTTTCTTGTAAAGTTAAACGGTTGGTCCATGTATCCAGAATATTTTTTTATTTCTTCCATAGACATATTCATTTCAACAATATTTTCTTTGATTGTAATATTGTTTTGAGCATAGTCATAAAATATTACTTCTCCATCAAAGTTCAATTTTTCAACTAAGACCTCAGTTACATAACCAGCTGTCGGTGAAAAAATAACATCAAATTTTTCATTGGGTAAAGTCTCTACATATGCACCTAAACTCTCAGTGTTTTCAACATAAAATGAACTGTTTAGTCTATCGCAAGTTGTTTTAAAATAATTATCATCATCTAGTTTATTACGCCATCCTTCTTTTCTATCTTTAAGAATATTCCAACTTCTATTTTGAATTTTTGTTCTAGCTTCCATATTGTTATATGAGAATGATTTAACTCTTCTATCATTATCATCAAAATTTACAATAGTTGGTCTATCCTTTGGTGTTATCCAATGCGGAGTGTAATCATCGTGATAGTTTTCATCTGATCTCTCGTAATTTTTCCACCTTTCAAAAATAAAAGGCCGTCCTAATTCTCTCCACACATCAAGATTTATTTCTACATGTTGATGATGTAAATATGCGGGTTTATTCGGTTTTGCAATTATGTGTCCTCTACACCAATTTGTTTCATCTTCAGAAAAGTTATAAAAACTTTGAATTGAAGTTTTAGATGAAGTCATAGAAAATGTCATACCAGCAGTCACAACCATAGCATGAGTATATTCATCACAATCATTAAGAACATCAAATATTTCACTTGTATAACAAAGTATTTGATTATGGCCGGTTCCTGCTCCAGTAAGACCACCAGAAGTTTGCACACACGTTGTTTGTACTTGTTTCTCTACACCGAAATCCCATTCTATATTGTCAGGATACATCACAATAAAAACAAGATGTTTTGTTTTGTTTTTGATTTTTATATCAGAAGTTTCTTTTGTCCAGAGTTTTCTGAACTGTTCAAAATTCTTAATCATCTATCTCTCTTAATACATCAGAACCAAACTGTTTGACCAAAGATTTTCTCATCAATATTTTTCTTTCCTTATTTGAACCACCATGAATTATAAAATGAAAACGATTTTCATCTGAACTATTCAAAGCTTCATGTGTCACTCCATTGTCAAACCAAAAACCAGTGCAATTTTCAAATGGTAGTTCCTCCTTTGTATCAACTCTTCTCAAATAACAATTATCTGGTTGATAGATTGCTAGATTGATTGCCGCTGAAATATTTCTCTGTCTTCCCTCGTTTATTCTTTCATCCCCAGCGTCATGATGTGCAGTTATACTACCGCCTGGCTTTATCAACATAAACCTACAACGCCGGTAGTGTTTGTGTGGAAAGTCTTCTAGCCACCTCTTCATTTCTGGTGCGATCTCAGCTACTTCAGTCCATCCCCACTTAACACTATCTTCAGTATAACCATGACCATTTGGATTCATTGTATGACGCCAACCAGAAAAAGTATCATACTCACATTCATGTACAAAACTATGCATAGCAGATGACCACCATTCATCACCATCCGATAAACGATGTGGCACAAAGAATCCCTCATCATAAACATTCTGCGCTTCCTTGATGCAAGCTTCAGGTATATCTAAATCAATCTTTAGATACCAGATATCATTTTTTCTACACCACTCTATAAGAGTCATCGACCGATAACCATAAATCTCTTCATACCACTTGATAAGGTTAGACTTCCCATATATTCTGGAACAATACCAGCTTGCTCTGCCAATTCTTCTGGTGAGGATACGCAGTTTATATGATCATCATATTGATCATTATTGGTTGATTGTAAAACATATAAAGGACTGTTTTGTTCCCCATTAAAAGGTAATGTTTGTTTATTCATTTTAACAAATCTTTTCATAGGAAACATATGTTCGCAAGATGTATTAATAACGATATCAAAGATTTCATCTAGTTCTTTCATCATAGCATCTTTGATAAGACATTGATACTGTCCTGTCTCCTTATATCTTTTATTATACTTATAACTAATATCTTTTGCATCATTGTCTATTTCGTGATTGACCACTTTACTAGCATTCAAATTATCTATCAATAAAGGAGTTAGGTAATTTGCAAACCACCCACCTATCAAAGCAATATTTGGTTGTAAATCAAAACAGTCTTCTATTTTTTTCAGTTCATCAACAACCCACAGTTTACTTTCTAATTGAGATGGTATTGATGCATCTAATGTGCGTTTCATTTGATGTGGATAATATCTTTCCACATCAACTACGGCTTGTTTCCAATCATAACACAGTTCTGGTGTAAATCTTAGATAGTCTACCATAACTCTTTTATCTCATCGTCATTGATACCTTCACCGAAGTTGCTATTGTTGAACAAACAAATTTTATGATCTTCTCTTAATTTTCTTGTTTCCATATCATCAGGAAATGTGTTTCCTTTATACCAAGAATAAATGTCATCCTTTGGAAATGCTCTAAAGAAACCCTCATCCTCATCCCATATGTTATACCAACGATGATTGATATAGTTGTCCATACTAGGATAGGTAAAAAATACCAACTTTGCATTCTTGTTGATTTCGTTGTATACCTTTTTCAATTGACCACGATCCCATCGAATTACAGAAGAATTGACAGCTGTAGATTTGTGTTTTGAAAAGTTACGTTTTACTGTACCGATATCATTCCACCAACCACGAACAATATATGGTTTATCCATAGGCAAGTCAAAGAAATATTTTAAGTCTTGATGAATAATAACATCAAGATCTAGAAACAAAAATTTATTACCCTCAAGACCAATAAAATCACCATCGATGCTTTCATTCAGCTTGAACATATAACATTTACGATAAGCCCAAAAGAAACCACGATTTTCATCATAGTAGGGATCCCATTTTGTAGGAAGTGTTATATCATAGGATTTTGTTTTCTTATCAGTAAGACAGTAGAAGTTAAATGGAACAGAGCAATTTTCCATGCATTGTTTTTTCAACTTGTGCACATATTCATCATCGTATTTGTCACCCCACTTAACACATAGTATAGTATTTTCAATCATCATATCTCTCATATATAAATTTATTTCTTCTTTTATCGTGATCATATCTACGAAAACGAGAAAAGAAAAATTTAATTCTTAGTATAAATCTTTTTATACTCTTCATACAATTTACTTGCAATTACTTTGTGACCTTCTCTATTGGGGTGCGTATCATTATTACCTACTCTGTATTTTCTTTGGTCAGGATCCAATTTGTTTAGAATATCGTCTATACAGAATCCACCTATCTCTCTATGTATTGGCCATCCTAAAAATTTTTTATCATCAATCAAATCAAAATAATTACTATTCATCATTGCTTTTGAAGAAATTCTTTCAAAGGAAACATCACCATCTCTGTTATACGAACTTCTATTAACATACTGTTCTGGAATTAAATCTGTAGAATAAGAATGTGTTGGTTTAGTGCCTTGTACAAATATATATGGAATATCTTTTAAGAGTAATTGCGACAAATGAAAATGTCTCATAGAAAGCAAAGTCGCACTAAACACATTGTTCCATTGAACCATAACATCACGACCAGCCTTTTCCATCGGATATTGTTCATGTTTCCAATTATTTCTGTGTGGATGAAAAGCAAGCCAAAATCGTTTTGATTCAAAATCCATTCGTTGAAACTCAGACCACATAATAACCACTAAACCAATATCTTCGTTTTTAATGTTAAACTCAGTTCGTTTTGGCCAACTATTGATAATTTTGTTTAACATTAAAACATCTTGTAATATAGAAAACATGTAACTGTTGCCCTGGCCAGGACCGCCGAGATTTACAACTTCCATGTCTAAGTGTTCGGCAAGAAATTCTGGCCAGTGTGTACTATGACGTGCATAGTTTGTATAACTACACCCTATAGCAATTAGTTTTTTCCTAGAAGACCCGAACATTATATTTCCTTGAAAAATCTTGAGCATCAGACCACGTATTAACTATTGGTTGTCCTTTTATATTTAATGAAGTGTTTAATAACATGGGACAACCAGTTTTATCATACCACTCTTCTAATATAGTTCTAATAATAGAACCACAATTCTTTTTTACAACCTGAACTCTTGCAGTACCATCAACATGTGTAACAGAACTGTAGTCATGTTTTGCAGTTGAGACAAATTGCATATACTCATTCATCGGGCCTTCAAAATATTCTTTTGCGTATTCTTCTAAGATTGCTGGCGCAAAGGGACGAAACTTTTGTCTTTGTTTGATTTTATTTACCGTGTCTTTGATATCATAACGAGGGTCACCAAACAGAGAACGATTACCTAATGCTCTTGGGCCAAACTCAGCACGACTATGGGCAACACCGCATATTTTATTTTTAAGCAACTCATCAATAACTTTAGATATATGAATTTTCTTTGAAAGAGCATATCCTAAATATGGATTTTTCCAATTAAGTTTCTCTTTATTTACTAGAGCAGCTGCACCCAAAGCACTTCCTGCATCACCAGGCGAAGGCATGATCCAGATATTTTTATTTTTGATTTTACTGTTTGCCACACAGTTTAAAACACATCCACCCATAAGAATGAGATTTTCGTGCGAGCATTTCTCTACAAGTTTCAACAATTCAGTTTCATATACTAACTGAACAGATGCAGCAAGATCTTCATCTCTTGCTGTTGGGAATATTTCACTCACACCCAAATGATTGTTTCTTTCTAAAAGTGGGGCAAGATCGTATACAGGTTCACCAAATGCAGCCATACCCATCGTGATATATTCATCTTCGTTGGGTTTTAATCCTATACGTTTTGTGATTGCAGAATAGAGAAGGCCAAGAGAATAAGGATATTTCCATGACTCAATTTTTTTGAGTTTGTTATTCTTACCTTCCCAAATAGAGATGGTATCCCATTCACCTATCGCATCAACAACTAGTATATTGCAATGATTGAATGGTGCAGTGTAATATCCTGCAGCTGCGTGAGATTCATGGTGTCCAAAACAAACATCATACTTAGTTCTGGGTTTATGCCATTTCTGGCCAGAGTAAAGTCGTCTTAGATTTTTAAGAAAGGGTTTTTCGTAATACGCAGTTATATCCGGTTGACAACCTAACACCATGTCTGGATAAATCCACCTATCACCCTTAATTTTGCTATAGCGTTCTGAATGAGAAGCAAAAAGTATTTCTTGGTTTTCAATTATGCATATTGCAGCATCATGAAATCCTTCTGAGATTCCCAAAACTTTCATAATATATTTTTTTTAGATTAAAGAAATTCGCAATATGCTTTAAGCGCATCTCCTAATGTTTCTGCTTTACGAATATCAGTTTTTGCCTTTTTCTTTTTACTTGTTTGAACGACTTTCTGTTCAAACATTTTTAGTTTTAGTCTAAAGAGAATATCTTTATGCACTTCATTTTCAGAATCATAATCAAATATGAGATCCAAAGGCCCATCTTCGATTTCAACTTCTTTTTTGACAATAACTTCCTCAAAAATTTCCACTTGATTTCTTTGTGCATAATCTTGGAATGCTTGTCTGAATTGCTCACGAAATGCTTCGTTTCTGTTTCTTGTGCATTCATCAAGTGACTCATAAGAAAATTCTTGAAGCAGTGCTAGAAAACGTTCATCCGTTTCATCAACTGAAACCGAGAATACTGTCGTGCCTTCTTTACCACCATTTTTATGTGCACTATCATCAGGAACATCATAATTATGAATGATGTCAATCTCAGTCAAATCCGCATTTGTATAATAAGCCTCAACTATCTTTCCAACAAAAGGATATTTTGGTTCACCATTCGCAGTATATGCAGCAGTTTCTTTAGCCATAGTTTATCTCCTATGTCTTATTTATAAAAAGTTTGTAGGTGCTGATTGTGGCCGGAGAACCATTTGGAAATTCTTGTGAACGATAGTCATCACCAGATTGCAATGTTTGATAATTACCAGAACCATTAAGTTTTGTATCAAGCATGTTAGTTCCTCTTGCATTACCACTACCGCTTGTTCCAACGGAATATGTAATCTTGTTACCATTAGTATCATGAGCCGCAGTGTATCTCAACCAATCACCTAGTAGGTCAGCAAGAGTGCTCGTGGAAAATACTTGAATATTATTAGAACCATCAATAGAAACTGGTGTTCTCGTTGGAGTCAGATCAGAACCATTTCTACGGTGAAGATAGTAGTTAGTAACCGTAGTTGGTTGATCAAGGGTTTCAGGAATACCTGCGGCCGAGTACGCCGATGTGTCTGCTCTTGTGTCTGTAAAAACAGCAACATCAGAAGCAGAGACTTTAGTGTAGTTACCTGCCGCAGACGCTGATGAAGTTATTGTATATGTTCCAGCAGTATCAGAGGATTCAGAAGCAACAATCAAAAGGTCAACTGCCGGATATATAAAAGTGTCCAAAAAATCTGTCAAATTCATAGCTCGTATAGCACCGGCACTGGTATCATAATATACAGGAAAGGTTGTCCCCGCATCAGAAGTATTAGAGATGTCACCAGTTGAAGTATAGGCAAGATTGATTTTGTCATAGGAGACTGTCACAGTGCCTGGTTCAGCAGTGCTAGCCTCTGCAACAAAAGCAGTTGAACTTTGTGAAGTTGCGCCTGCTTCCAATCTGGTGTCACTGATAGCATCAATATTCGCTCCACTACTGGAAACAACAGTAAGAACAGCAGTAGGATTTAAACTATATTGGTAAATAGCTTTCTGTGTCCACTCGTTGATTTCGCCCGAAGACAATTCAATTAAGTTTCCCCCACTAAAATATAAAGGTGACCTAACTGCCATTATATAGCTCCCGGCGCAAATCCTGCAACAGAGTTAAGCAAACCACCACCAGAATCACGAATTTCTATAACGTTTCTTTGCATACCACTATGTAGAAACACCTCATCCTCTCCAATAATATCATCTCCATCATCAGTGCTACTACCATCACTTGCGTTCATGATTACATTATCACCAGCATCTGAACTAGAAGCATCTGTACCATCTAGAACAATGAACACATCCTCACCTCTACGAGCAAAAGGAGCATATGCTGTTGAAGTCATCTTCAATCCAACATTATGGTTATGAGTCAGTGATATCTCATCATTTGCACCAAAGGAAAGTATAGCACCATCATGTTGGAGTTCTAGGTCTTGTGTTAGAGTAACGTCACCATCTGAACCAATAGCGATAGCATCTGTATCTGAAGTATGTCCGATATTTGTCCCATTGATAACAATATTATCAACAGTCAGTGTTGTCAATGTACCAAGTGAAGTTATGTTACCTTGTGCGGCCGTAGAAAGTGTTCCCGCGATACTACCACCAGAAACGTTAATACCGGCACTGAAAACTGGTATTTGATTCATGGTAACGACACCATCAGAGGCAATTGCAATAGCATCTGTATCACCAGCAGAACCAATGTTACCGGCATTAGGTATAACAAGGTTACCACTAAGAGTTGTAAGACCACTTACGGTCATTGCTCCACTAACAGCAAAAGTTGAACCATCATAGGTCAAACCTGCTTCTGCGTTAAAAGTATTTGTACTCACAGAAGTAAGAATACGGTTGTTTGATTCATTGTTAATAGTTATATCACTAGACGTAATATTGCTAACGTCTGAACGTAAAGTATTAAACTCTTGTCTGAATCTTTCTAAACTATCAGATACTGAGATTGATGCTGCTGTTACTGTAGCCATCGTTTTATTTACCTACCAATTGTTGTAATAGAAATTTTATCTCATGCATTTCGCATTTGATATTATTTATTTCTCTTGTAACACTTCTTAATTCATCTCTTTGCCGTTGAGCAGCTTTGGAACGAGCAACTGCTCGTTCATAAGCACTTCTATTTGTATTTACAATAACACCAGAACTCATATCTCTTGAAAGGTCTGTTTTTCCCTCAACTTTTCTGTATTCTTTTTCACTCATATCATGTCGCCAATGCGATTGCTCTGAAGTCTTTGATTCTAGGTGCTGATGTTGAATTAGTTGCTTGCATTACAATCTTGATTGCAAATGACACAAACGGATCCAGTTCAGTACCAATACCGTCATCAGTAACACCGGCAGTATAAACATACTCACGAAAATCATTTATACCAGTAGAAGCACCAACAGAAACATCTGGTGACCCATTATCATTAAAGAATCTCCAACCTGTTTCGTTAAAGTCTGTCTCGTCATCCTCTCGGAAAATCTTATACATAACTTTTATTTCTGCATCAGAGCCTCTGTTTGCAGAATGAAGCACTTTCAATGCAGTTGCTTTCTGTTCAAGTTCTATCTGTTTTGTACAATAAATTGCAGCGTTATTATCACCGTCTGGTTCTGTTGAAGCAAAATATTCAGATGTTGGATAAACATCTGAAGAAGAATCAATGTTGTTGATTCTATTTGCAATCGCAATCATAGACAATCTTTGAAGATCAATAACTGGAGACAAGTTATTTGAAACTGTCCTCAAGGTAAGGTCTAACGACAAAGATTTCACAGAAGACATCTCATTGTCTTGGTTAATATCAGATGCCACAAGATATGGAACATTATAATATATATTCTCATTTAATGGAACATTGATTGCATCAGTAACAGAGGTCTTTGTAAAAGAAGTTTCCGAACCACTTGGACTTGTTGCTGTTGACGGCCGTTTCTGTGCTGTCACACTTGTGCCAGGAAGTTCAAGTAAACCAACTTGATACTTGGCAACATCATACAAAATGTTTTCCGTGGCAGTTGCATTCGTACCACCATTTCTAGACCTTGTGCTTGATGTACCATCAATGACAGCTGTCGCAGTTGAAGAAACAGTATAACTGTCAATCTCAACGTTTGCAACCGCAGTATGTGTCTTATTGATTTGTGTAAACGGAATCTTATGCAACATATACAACTCAACTGTTGCGCCCTCTGCGTGAGAAGCAGCAGTCGTTGAGTCTACGGCTCTGGTTGCACTACTAATCGTGTTTGTACTGATTGAGGTATAAGAAATAATCTCATCATCAATTTTGATAAAGTACACATTAGATGCATCTCTAGAATAGACACCGCTAGTGTCGTCAAAGTTTGTACCAGAAGTCAGTTCAATAGTAGTAGAAGATGTAGTTATCGCCGCAGACAATGTTGTAGTTATTTCAGACTTCACATTAGCGATAGTCACATTATTTGAAGTAGAATACATACCATGATCTGGATGGAACACTTTGATTACCGCACTACCATCCAAGAATTCCAACGGATTCTTTTCAAGAGTCTTAACCGGATTGCTATCATTAACCAGAGGAACTGTACCAGTCAATGAACTGAATTCTGCCCGATAAATGTTCATCTTCAAATCTTCAGTCAAAGATGGTGCCCAAGTTCTGTTGTTATGACCTTTGAATAGAACACCAAACTCTGGTTGTTCCGAAACAGTTCTGTCTGAGAACAAAACATTTTGTGCAGCATCAGCGGTTCCACCAACTTGAGCCTGTGCCAATGTAGATTGAACCTCTGTCTCACCCATTCGTGCAATCCAAACTTTGTATGTTGGAACATTAGCAATAACAGCAACACAGTATTCCAACCCAAACTGTAAATATACTGGCGATTCAAATTTGAAGTTAGTTGCTGTCTGAGCAGAAGAATCAATAACAACATCATCAGAATCTTTAACCACTCTTCCAAAAGGTATAACTCTCGGGCCAGGAAAACCATTCTGCACTTCCCTAACTTCTACTGTAACAGGAAGATTATCATCCTTTGCTTCAAAGAAAAGATCCACACTCGTGACAAACATACCACCGTCCACATCAACCAAGAAAGTTTGAGCAAGAGGGTCGTCGGCAGCTTGTGAATCGCCGTCGTTGACGGTTTCAGCTGTAATTTCAGTAGCTTGTGAAACTGATGTTCGCCTTACCTCAGCATTTCTTGTTGCAATAACAGTCTCTTGCAAAGTTTGTTGTAGACCAACGGCACTATAGTTTGTTTCACCAGCAGTAACAGGGTCAGTAGAAACTATGTTTGTAGGGCTTGAAGTTAATCTAAAGGAAACTTGACCTGTTCTAAACTGAGGATTACCACTAATTTTAGGATCAGGTATAGAGAAGGTTCCTTTGACTCTACCACTGGGACTTGTTATAATCGCATCACCATTAACCAGGCTTGCGTCATTTGTTGAGAACCCGGCCGAAGGTCTGGTGAAAGAGGTTACAGCCTGTGCATCAAAGAAAGGATACACCTGTGTATTTGGTAGAAAATCAAATCCATCAAAAGTAATATCTTTTGCTCTTACAAATGGAATTAATGCGGTTGAGATTACTTTCGTTCCTCTAGATTCTAGATCAACTTTTTCAACAACTTCTGTTCTGACACCAGTTCTAACTGGACCAGTTGTTCGTGAACCAGCATCGATTGAATCTTGAAAACTCACCTGCGCATTTTCGTGAAGGAAAGATTGAGAACCGCTCCACTGTGTTTCCCAGGCATTCCAAACAGTACCTATATTAGCGGATGCGGCTATAGAATTGAAGTTTCCTTCTTCATTGACAATCAGAGCCGGTGCAACTTCAGTTTCAAACCAGTCGTCACCAGAGGGCGACAACGCTATTTGACCAGTCCAATTTGAAAGAAGGACAGGCGTAACTCTTTCAGTTCGCGTTGCATACGGTTGTTCAATAGCAACAACCTCTGTGTAAGGTAGGGTAAATACATCTCCTGTTCTTTGATAATTATTATTGGCTCTGGCTGCATCAGTCGCGTTTAACTCTACGAAACTAACATTTTTATATGTTCCTTGAGCCCGAAGTTCATTTCTCTCCATATCAATAGAACATTTATAGTCTTTGTGTTCAACATCACCAAGACGATGACCCTGAAAAGCATCAACAACAAAACCAGATTTAAATCTGTTCAGTCCGTTCGCATCAGTGATTTCAAAACTCTCTGCTTGGCGTTCCAAAAGAGAAAGGTGTGTATAATACTCAAGGTTACCAATACGGGTTTGAAGATTACCAATATCTTTCATGGTAAACCGTTGATGTTTCTCTCTGGTAATTACAATATTGTCAACCGAAAATGTATAAGCAGGAATACGCATACTGGCCAACTTCATTGAATTTTCAGATTGTGATGGGAATCTGGGTTGTTCATCAGATGCACTTTCAACAACTCTAATCTTACCATCAGACGCCATTTCAACAATTGCATTCTTAGGTAAGTAATATTCAAAGTCTGCTTGCACCAAAGAAGTTGGTTTTGGACACTTACTAGCAGAAGAACCCGCGCCAGTAAAAGAACGACTCATAATACCAAATGAAAATCCGGTAATCTCATCAACAGCCGTATGATCTGCTCCTGCACCAGTGACATTCGCCACTGTTGGTCTGAAGTCAAAAGTATTTTGTAGTCTGGTATCTTTATATTTTGGAATATCAACATAATCCATTCTATCTGCTTCATCAGTATATGAATCCACGGTGAACACATCGCCAGTGCCGTGTTCAAGATAATCATAGATTACAAGTAGTCTGTTTGTAGGAGCCGCGGCACCTCTACGTCTTACGATTCTAGAGATATCGTAAAAGTTATCTCTTTGACCGTTATCAAAAGCAAAGTCACTTGTAATAACCTTATCACCAAGAGTGACAGCAGTTAGTGTTGCAGTTGCACCAGAGGATGCACCAGTGATAATATCAGAAGTTGAGAATGCAGACCCGGCAGCGCCAGTCATTACAACACTCATTGGACTTGTTGTATTGATAATTCTTGCAGTTGAACCACTAACACTACCAGTGATTTTTTCACCTCTTGTGAATGTGCCAGTTTGTGTTGTAAAACTAATCGTAGGAGCAACAGCATCAGTAGAAGCGGCAGTCGCCTCATACACAGCAACCAAGGCAAACGCATCAGCACGACCCAAAGATATTTCTCTATCACCTGGGCGAGTGCCATATGCATCTGTTGTTCCGGTGTCCACTTTGAGTTGTTTCATCAATCTCGTTGTCTTGGTCTTTGGACTTACGGCAGTCTTCAACAAGGTTGCCATAACTTTAACTTTTGCACCACCTGAACCAAACGCACCAAGATTAGTGATAGTCAACTGTGATGTGCTACCACCAGCAAATCCAGTTGATGCGCTAACAATATCACCCTGTTTGGCAGAACCATCACCGCCTGTTAAAATAGAGATTGTGTAATCTGATTCACTGTGTGCCAGGAATGTTTCGTTGCCGCCACCAGCAGATAAAGTGATTGCACCAGCTGAACTTGCGGTTGCAATGAACTGCTGACGGAAAGTATATTGTGTATCAGAGACACCACTATTCGTTTCTGTTAACAACGTCTTGACAGGAGTTTTAGTTAGATTAAAGAGATTAATATTCTTCTCTGGCTCAACAAGTTTAGCAACTGGTGCAAAAGAACGAGAACCACCGCCCGTGAAAGTTTCTAAAGCCAGTGTCCCACCATCTTCCAACTGATAACGGTCATCTTCTTTATGAGTTGTTCCAACTTCTGGACTACCAAAGAAAGACAAACCTCCACTTTCAAATGTTGTTTGAACATCAGCAGTAAAGTCTTGACCACTATCGCCACCATTGTCTTGCATATAGACTGAACGAACATTTTTCAAGTCAGGGATTATAACGTCACTAATAGTAAGGTCAGCATTACCTGAACTCTCTATAATCTGATCAGACTCAGAAGAATCTGTTATTGTTACTTTTTCTCCCGAACTAAAAGTGCCAACAACATTAACTAAGTTAACAACATTGTTACCAGAACGACCTGAATCCATAACCAAACCAGTGGCACCACTTGTAACACCTGTTACTAGTTGACCGCCACCAGAGTTTGAAGATAAAATGGTTGGACTGACATCAGCACTCATAACAAGTGACGTGATAGCATTGATATCAAACAGATACAGTCGATAGGTCGCATCGTTTTCACCAGCGGTGCCAGAATCATACTGATATGTTCTTACACGAGCCACACCTATTTGTATACCTGTTGCTGAACCTCTCGTTGAGATGTTGGTATCATACAGTTGCAATTCATTGTAACCAACTGTTTCACCGCTAATCTCTGTTACATCCGGTGTGCCATAAACATTTGTAACTTGGAGATAGTTCCCCAAATCAGCAGGAGACGCACCCGCATTTATAGTATTAAAATCTCTACCTTTCTTAACATCAACAAGAGTAGGTGCAATTTTTTCTATCTCATATCCTCTGATATATGCTTTACCTGGCGATACTTGCAATGCCATAAAATCATCTGAGGCTTTATTACCATCTCTTGTGGTATCACCAGAAGTATAGACACCAGTAAAATCGGTTTCGCCAACACTAACATTGACTGACTCTTTCATCTCAAAAGTAAAAGGTCTTACAGTATAATCACCAGATTCATCAAACGTTCTACGTGCCAATGTCTGTTCAAGAATGGAATATTCAGTGTCACGATTAAAATGTTGAAGAACACCATCTTCTACTCTGAGAATTTCAATAAAATCTTTATCATCTTTAGAGTTTAATTCTTTAGATGTTAAAGTGAGCGTAAAAGCTAATCTATGTGCACCTTTCGCATTTATGTTCGATGTGCCAGTCGCGTTGTCAGACAAACTCGTGTCTGATTCTGGTGTAACAATCGTTTCTACAACTTGAAAACCAACTCTTGCATTTGCATTGTTGTTATACTTTTCTACAACAAGTGTTTGGTCTTCAACATCAACAAAATAACCTCTAACAAAAAATACACCAGCCGATTGTTTTACAATGACAGATTTACCAGTTACAGGTGTGGTTGAAGCAGTGTTTGCAGATTTAGTTGTTCTTAGAACTTCAGATGCCTCTGTTATTAGTGAAGGAACATTTGCTTGATATGATGTGCTACCATGCTGCACCGCTACATCTGCACTTAAGTTTTCACCAATAGTGAATGAGTCAAAACCAGCAGCATCTAATGCGCTACGAGAAATAGTAGTGACATCTTCAGTGAAAGTTCTGCTCCCAGAAAGATTGCTGGAAGTATAAACACCAAAAAGTGTTGCCGGGTCTGTTTCCGTTGCCTCAGTTGCAGCAATCACTCTAAACGTAACACCAGACGTGGCTCCAGTCAGTGTAACGGGATTGTCCTCATTTACATACTGCGAGACATTAACAGTTTCGCCACCAAAGTTACCTTGAACTTTGATATACCTTGGGGCCTCAGCACCACCTAAATAAGTTGTTGCACCAGGGATTATTACAGTTCCATCTTTAAAGACATGACTGAATCCCTTTTCGATTTGATTTTGCAGTGTAGACTGAAGTCCTGTTAACTCTCTTGCTTGAATAGCAAAACCAGGACGAAATAATGTCTTTACATGATTCTCAGTTGAATCGAAATCATCGTAATACGGTGCTACGTTTAGATTTGTAGATTCAGGCATTTAGAACTCCACTATAACTTTAATATCTTCAATCTGATCGTTTGACCGACTGATTGGTTTACGATTTTCTAAGTAGATAATGTCTCCACTATCAGCATCTAACTCAGGGTTCGCATATCCATCTGTAAACGTGATTGTGTTGCCTCCAGCAAGAGTTACAGCAGAATCAGCATTTGCATCTGGCGTTCCTGTTGCACTTGATGTTGCTCCAGTGACAGCGTTTGCACCACTAAAGGCAACGTATGCTCCAGTAGTGCCATTTGTTCCGTAGTCACCAAACCTTTCCTGTGAATAGTACAGAATTGAGTTTGTAGAATCCCATTCGACAACTTTACCGATAGCACCAGTTGAAGCTTGACTAATCTTTTCATCACCATCAAACGTACCAGACTGTGAGGTAAGTTTCAGTGCGTATGTCATTCTTGCTGTGCTAATTGATGCAACAGAAGATGTTCCGTATGTATTAGGATCAACCACAAGACCGATCTTTCTAAAATCATTTCCTGTTGTAATATCATCACCTTCGGCACCTGTTAGAGTTGTTCCCAACATAACATAATGGCCGCCGAGTTCTTGCACAGCATTAAAACCGTGACCACCTTTTGGACCAATTACTACTGAGATTGAACCACCAGAACCACCTATAGCAGAAGCAGTGCTGAGGTCGGCATCAGAAAATGTAAAACCACTTGCAAGATTGACCGTGCCAAAAGTATAACCACTTCCAGCTGCATGAACTGTAGTATCTGTTCCCGCCGTCAAACCAAAGGCTTGAATCACACTGCTCGTCACAGTGATTCTCACAATCGCACCAGAAGATGTGCCTTGACTAGTACCGTCACCATAAACCGCTGCATAGTAAGTCCCGTTTGTATATCCAGAACCAGCAGTGACAATCAAGGAATCAATCGCACCATCTGTTGCAGCTCCGCTGACTGTGCTATCTGTAGCTACCGGCATAAAATCAGCGGTAAGAAAGCTATTAATCTGAGCACTTGTCAAAGAATACATATATTGCAACACATAACCACCTAACGAAAACGGAGCATTTGCAGTGCTTGTGGGTTCAGTGCCACTATAAGCAGTTCCAGCATTGTTGTCCAACACCTTATACACACGGAAATCAGAAGTCATAAAATAAAAAGTGGAATCGTATAGATTAGATGCACCAGATGTTGCTGTCACAGAAGCACTATAGTCCGGCCGGTACATATCAAACTTGGTACTGTTTGCCCAGTTTCTACGTGGAATGACACGTTGAACTTCTGAAGAAGTCACTTTTTTGGCAGCAATCATATCGTCCCACGAAAAGAACTCATCAGAAGGACCATCAACAGGAGTCGGTGGCGATGCATCAGAACCACCGCTTGTTCCTGAAGTATATGGTGTGGACTTACCTATAAAAAGATAATAGGTACTATTCGCAGACTCAGTGAAAGATTCCTCAAACTGGTCGGCGTTATGAAGTCTAAATTTTTCTGTGATAATAGCTGCCATTTCTATTTTCCTAATTTATATTTATGATGCACTACCAGCACCAATAACTGTTTTTAACGTTGAACCAGATGAATTCACTATGAGCAAGGTAGAAGAACTCTTCAACATATTCCCAGTGACCGCATCAGAAGAGCCGGTTGTTATAACAGTTCCGGTTTCATTGGGAAGTGTAATTGTTCTATCTGCTGTTGGGTCTGTAACTGTTAATGTGGTTTCGTTACCATCATCAGTGGCACCCTCAAAAATAATTGTTCCATCCTCAGTAATGGCCAAAGACGAACCTGTGATTGCAGCAAAAGTACCTGCTGCCGCTGAGTTAGCACCAATAGTTGTTCCGTCAATAGCACCCGCATTAATATCTACAGTGGCAAGAGTTGCCGTGCCTGTAGTAGAAATATTTTCGTTACCAAAACTAATAGAACCAGAACTATCTGTTATAGAACCAGCCGCAAGTGCTAATGTTCCTGCGTTTACAGTCGTGGATGTAAGTGTAGTAATTGTGGCAGAGGTTTGTGTTCCCGCAACAACACCACTAATATTAGGAGCAGACAACGATACAACAGTAGCCGATGCGCTGATACCACTGCTTATGGAACTGCCATTACCAAGAGCAGTATACAACTCTACAAAGTTAGCATTAACCTTGGTTGCACCATCTCTTAGCGTGTCACCGCTACCATCATTAGCAGCTGCACCTAAGCCTATTGATTGATATGCCATTTATTGCCCCTCATCTTCTATTATTTATAATGATTATTATGCAGCATCAAAAGTTAAAATTGACGAATCAAACGTTCCGATCTCAGAGTCAAAGGAATTTGCTTGCTCCGAAAGAGATAATGATTTTTCACTTATTGGTAAAACAAGCCCACCCTCTTCAGTTGTTGCACCAAGTGATACGTTCAATGTGTTTTGTTCCAAGAATTCAATCGTTCCAGATTCTAACAACAATTCATCACCAGCATTCGTTGATGAACCATCTGTGCCATTCAACAAAACAAAACCACCCTCATTTCCTGGCACCAGATTATAATTTGTACTCATAAGTTGAATACGATCACCATCGTCCCGGCCACCAGTGCTATCCAATAACAGATTTTCTCCAACATCAGTACCAGAAGCACTCGCATCCAAAATAACTGATGAACCTGCATCACTTTGTGCGGCGTCAGTGCCGTCCAGAAGAATATTACCCCCAATATCCAGAACAGCGGATGTGCCGTTAAGTATAATATTATCACCAGCATCTGTTGATGAACTATCTGTACCATCCAACGCGATGAATACATTAGTATCACGTTCATCCTGCAATGATATTCTGGACGCAGCTAACTCTATATGAACTCTGGCTTCTCTTGTGAACGGCACAACGTTTCTGTTACCAAAATTTCTTTCTGGAATGGTGCCAACATTAGTGTCGCCTTCAAATTCAATCAAACTACCCTCAGTCATTATCTTTTCATTTTCAAGAAGACCACTTTCTATAACAACATTGATACTACGATCTACAGCACTGATGGTATCATCCTCACCCAACAGATAACCGTTTGCATCTGTTTCTGTTTCCAGTTTGAGAATGTTGACATCGGAACCGTTTTTAAGGAAAGCATTATCCTCAGAACCAGACTCAACTGCTATGCGGCCAACTTCAGTGTCTCTAAACCTACCAGTGGTTTCTAGTAATATGTTTTGACCGTTCTCTGATATTATTACCTCGTTTCTTACTTCATCTGCGTTCAACTCAAACACAATGAAATCTTCTAAAACTAATTCGTCAGATGCTGCACTTTGCTCAAATACAATACTACCCTCAGGCTCTTCAGTAAAGTTTCTATCTCCACCAGCAGATTCAATATAACCCACAGTGTTAAGACTAACAATATCTGATATTGATAATGAACCTATTTCATCAATTTTGACAGTAGAGGAAGTTGAGTTATCTAAAGAGTCCTCGTAGACTATTCTATCTCCGGCACCAGTTCCGTATTCATCAAAACCATCCAACACCAAATTGTCTTGCATAATAATAGGAGCTTTATCTCTATTACCAGCTTCTAATTGAACGCCAGGTCTATCAAAGAAAAGTGACCCAGGCAGAGTGTTAGCAAATAAAGGCGCACCATAAGACCTTTTTGTTTTAACAAGTTGCGGCGTAACATTAAGTTTTGTTACCTTTGAAACCGACCTATTAAGAATGCCGTTCTCACCAAGTGCTGTTTCCATAAGTAACAAACCACCACCAGCACCTGTTTCCAAAAGAACACTACCATCACCAGATTTGGGAGAGTTTTCTATCGCAATATCAAGCCCACTTTCAAACTGTAGATTATCGCCATCTGTTTCTTCTAAAAGTTTATCGCCAATAGCGACACCATTCTCTGTCAAAAGAGAATCAAACAAACTGCTCTCACCGTCTGTTGAAAGAACATTCTCACGAACGCCGTGATTAACTTTTATGGTTGGACCAAATATCAACCTGAACAGTGAGGCAAGCTCTGGTGTAAATGTGTCATCAACTGTAGCATCAGCAACACCAGCTGCGGTGACACCAATACCTGCTGAAAGTTGTGTTGAGATTGCAATCTTACCAAATGGAGCAAAACCAGCTGGATGCACAGATGCCTTTAACTCATTCATATATTCAGATATGGCTGCGTTGACTCTTACCTCATAAGAAAACTGTTGATAAAAATAAGAGTCTTGAACACGGATATCTTTATCACTGATATGACTATCATTATCAGAGTATCGACCTATCCGAGTTGAAGTGGTTCCGAACGATGCCTCTGCTGTTGCTGTGCCCTGAGAAAGAATTTTTGCTGTTGCACCGCTAGAGGATGTGATAGTATCTCCAACAAGATTGAAAACATTCGAGCCAGGTTCCAAAAGAACTTCGTCGCCTGCATCTGTTGCAATACTGGTTGTTCCGTCTAAGGCTAGTTGATCACCAAGAGTTTCATTTTCCATTAATAATTCAGAACCAGCATCAGAACCAGATTCATCTGTGCCATCCAAGAGAAGATTATTGCCAGAGTTTTCGTTTAGTATTCGGCCGCCATCTTCAAAAAGAATATTACCTAAACCATCAGATTGATCTCCGTCAAAGATAACCTGATCATATAAAGCTTTACCAGACGATACACTAGATACATCTGGTGTACTTTCTGTAATAAACGTTTCTAGGTTTTCTCCGAGAAGTCTATTGTTTGGAGTATTAACGTGTCTTATGGATCGTCCATGATTTATAAATATGGGTCCATCTGAGTCTTTCTGCAATTCAAAATCACGAATTATAAAGTTGTCTCCAGCATCTGAACCACCAGAGTCTGTTCCATCAAAAACCAGATTGTTACTAATGTGCTCAGTAACCAGATAGACTTGTGCATCAGAAATGGTATAACCGTCATCGCCGACATCAAAACCATCTAGAATAATTCTATCTCTTTCACCAGACTCTAATAAAATATTCTCACGACCACGACCCTCATCACCAAGTTCTGCAACATTATCTTCCAGTCTAATATTAAACTCAAGTCTATCACGATCATTTTCTAAACTGATTTGGAAAATATCGGTATCATGAGCATCTAACAAGATTTGACCTGTCTCATTTTCTAAAAGAATATTTGTCCCTAACGCAACAGAGTTATTGAGCAAAAACCCAGAACCGACTTCATCAATAACTTTATAAACTGTAGCAACAGGGCCGTGATCTGGACGACCAGGCTCAACGATATCAAAGTCCTCTAACTGAACACCGTCATTATATGTACTAGATTGTTCTAAATTGATACGATCATTTGGTGGAGCATCTATTACGAGTTTTTGCGTATCCGAATCATATGAAACTACTGAACCATTATGAGTAGTGAATTCGTGTCCTGTTAAAAATGTTCCAACAACATCTTTGAGAATTAGATTTGTATTTAATGAAACATCTGGAGCAACTGAATACTTGAACCCTTCATCAGTAACCTTAATTTCGGTCACCTTACCAATATCAGTTGTGTTTGCAATAAGGTTTGCGTTTGCACCATTTTCTGTAATGATACTTAGATTCGGTAGTGAGGTATAACCACTGCCAGAATTAGCTAAAAACACTCTATTGAGTTCAGTCTGTTCAGATTCACCAAATGTTGCTGTTTCTAAAACAATACCATCTGATGATGTACCATAGGCATCCGTCAACAACAAAGATTCTTCAGATAAAAGTTTATCACCTAATCCGGTGCCAGTTGTTCCATCTTCTTGACGTAATTGTGCACCATCATTAAGAGCAGCCTTACGACTTTCAAACAAATCATAAATGTTACTATCAAAAGTTGACTTGGCATTATTCTGATTATCACTTGGCATCCAAAAAGTTATGCCGGGATATTGGTCAAAGATATATGCATTAGCCTTCACAGCCACAACGTTTGGTGTGATTAATATCAAACCATCACTTCCACCCATATCAGAGGTGGTTGTTAATTCTGGGTCAGAAAAGGTGAATCCACTTGTAAGCCTTACATTACCAAAACTGTAACCACTACCTGATCTATGAATTGTAGTTTCCGTTGCAAGTGTATTACCAAAAGGGGCAATCTTGTTTTCTCTAACAACAATTCTTATAACAGCACCTGTAGCCGTTCCTTGATTATCACCATCACCAGACACCGCTGCATAATAGGTTCCGTTTGTATAACCAGAACCAGCATTGACAACATTTACAGAAGAGATAGCTCCACCTGTTTTAGTTGAACTTACTTGTGCCTTTCTTTTATTAACATACAAAGGATAATAATATAGTGCGCTATCACTAAATCTCCTATCAGTACCAAGAACAGCATAAGGCTCTGATGCAGCATCGACCAGTTCAGTACCATCCAATAAAATCGATGAATGAACAAGTTGTTGATCTGTACCATCTTCTAAAAGAATATTTTCTGCCGTACTATCTGTGCTGTCTTCAGTGGACAATCTACCACCAACAACAGATACAAAGGCACGAGCATCAACAGAGTCAGCATCAGCACTTACAGCTGTAAACTTAATAGCATCACCAACTTTGTATCCAGTGCCGGAACTGTCTACAAAAACATCACTAACACCACCTGAAGTTATTTCGCTTACCTCAGCAGTAACATTACCGTTACCAATTGCTGCATCTATTGTTAGACTATCACCTTTACTATAAAGTAATCCACTATCTGTTACTGAAATGTTAGTCACTATTCCTTGAATAGTGAACTGCATGTTTATGTCTTCTGTTTCAGATACACCTGTAAACGTTTCTGATATGGTAAACCCGCTACCCTCAATGGTGTCTTCCCGAAGAGAAAATTCAGTTACGCTCTCTCTACCCTGTTGAAAAGTAAATTCGGAAATAATTTGAGCCTTTGTTCCAGATGACGCTCCCGTAATGTTTTTACCAACCATGTCAGCAGGAACAGCACCTGACGTATCAGAAGTGCATCGTATGATAATGGGTTTGGACCAATTACCATCACTTAATCTCAACATATCCTTTTCAGGATAATAAATCTCAGCTTCCTGTCCTAACAGAATTCTAAAAAAGAGTTTATGACCTTCAGACGTGCCTTTTGCCGCATACAGATCTCTGATTTGTTTAATGAGGTTTCGTTTAGACACACCACTTGCAAGAGATGTGGGTATAGATTCCATAAAGGAATCTCTAAAGGCATTTAGAAAATGATCTACCGTGTTATCTGGATCTGCATATTCAAAAAGTTGTTGAATGTTCTGTACAGGATTGGCACGATACTTGACCAAAGTGCTAGTTGCACCGCTAGTGCCACCAGTGATTGTTTCGCCTTCTTTGAATTTTTGGTTGGCAGATATGTAAAGAGTTTCATTATCGTCTACTAGTATTGTAGCAGTTGCTTTACTTGTCCCACCAGTGATTGTTTCGCCGACCTCAAACTTACCTGTGCTGTCCTCAAAAACAATTTTACTTGAATCATTTGAACTAAATCTATCAGTGCCATCTAACGTAAGAAAATTAGTTGATGCGGTTTCAAGCAAAACCTGATCTACTGTTCCTGTTATGGTTATTTGTGCAGATTCTAGAAACTTATAATACTGTCTCAAAAAATCAACAAATATAGGATGGTCAGCCTGAATATAATCAGGAACCTGGCCATCAATCAAAATTGACACCTTAGTTGTTAGTTCTGAATCACCCATTTTTAATAACCTGCGCCTGATGGACTTACAGATGCAGATGGTGCAACATAAGATGAACCACCGCTGTCATCTCCCACAGCAATACTATCAATCACTCCAGTTACAGTGGTGTTAATTAAATCAAGTTCTAGGATTTGATTTCTAAGTGAAACGATGTCACGAGAGTTTGGTACAACTATAATCCTAATGAGAGTAGAGGACTCACCATCAATATCTGATATACCTGTTATGTTGATTTGACTAATTTTAACATGACCAGTGACATAGTTCACGGTGCCGATTGTTGGATTTGTATAAACTCGATCACCACCTAGAGCAACGTAATAAGCTCTCACGTTACCATTACCATCATCATCAAAAAAGTGTTCTTCAGTTCTACCAAAGATATTGAATCCCGAAGAAGTTAAAATACCACCAAGTTCTTGATTATGACCAGCATGAGGATTA
>Ga0098059_1000265_pt1 | contig 37806 bp, 63 predicted proteins | sample 20_taG_FD_92580 | JGI IMG/M metagenome (GOLD analysis project Ga0098059, IMG submission 92580) | Marine viral communities from the Subarctic Pacific Ocean - 20_ETSP_OMZ_AT15318 metaG | ecosystem: Environmental > Aquatic > Marine > Oceanic | place: Subarctic Pacific Ocean | collected 2015-01-19
GACTAATGAGTTTCCTGGTGGAATTACATTGAAATATATCCTGTTCTCTTGTTGAGAGTAAGACCAATCTGAATTTAGAATTCCATCTATAAAAACAAATATATAGTTTGAATCTCTAGGTGTTTTTCTTAAATCAAAGTAATGGTACGGTGTAACTTGATTTGAAGCATTTGCAACTCCTTGTGACCAGTCTTCACTGCATATATCTATTGTTACTCCATTGAAATAGTTTGTTGTATTTATGTATTCTGTACCTGTGTAATTAGGAACCTGGTTGCATAGAGATGTAGGAACATCATAATGAACAATTGAGTTCATGTAAGTGTGAGTTCTTAGTGTTTGAAACCACGATGCAAATTGATTTGAACTATTAAAATAGGTTTGACTTTGTTCGTTTTCGTCTGAAACAAAAACAACTAGTAGAGCTGCGTTTGATCGAAGCCAAGAGTTAGCATATGGGTTGTTGACTATATAACCATACAAAGCATCGAATCCAGCTTCATAGGCACCTTGCATTGCGTAGTTGTACATAATTTCTGCATCTGCGTAAGTGTCTCCTGGGATTAATGGGAAGAGCTGTTGTTGTTCGGCGTATCTGTAGTCTGTAGGTATAATATTAAGCCTCCAGCCTGTTGGTGGCAGATTGTTCATCATCGTGTTTATTCCATTTAATATCCTAGGCCCATCATCGTTCATAGAACCAGAAGGATCAATAACCCAAAGGATGTCTACCCCTGATAATGGTTCTATTTGAGTGAAAGAATCAACCCATATGTCTATGTAGTCTGGGGATGTGTCTTCTATAACGTTTATAGTTTCTTCTATTACTACGATATACTCTGTAACTTCTACAACTTCTTCGTATTCGATAATTTTATAATTCAACATGTAGTCAGTAGTACATGATATTAGATATAAAAACAACATAATAACCTCCATTGGGGGGAAGATACTATTATTGTAAACGAAATATTTCTAGCTAATCAAGTATTGTTCTTTTAATATTCGTATTGTGTCTTTGCAAGTTTTATGATGAATTGCTTTTCCGCCATTCTTTATAAAAAGGAATGTGTTCTTTGGTCTGTCGTCTATTATTAAGCTTTTAGCGTCTGCATACTTGTACTTGTTGACTTCAAATAAGGCGTTTTCAAGTAGGTAAGGGTAATGTCTTAGTAGCCATTTTTTCTTTCCAACTATACAATCGTCATCTATAGGTGCAGTTAGTATGCGTACGTTTTCGGTACCAAAGTTGCCAATTAAAAAATGTACGAGTTCATCAGCTCCTTCATATTTTTGTAGCTTTTGCCAGATATTTAGATTTGAGAACAAAGGTTTATAAGACAGATTAGAAACAAGTTTTTCAAATTGACTTAACGTTGAAAGGTCTTTTTTTATAAAGATGTTTTTTAAAAAGTTGTAATCAATTGGAGTGGTTTCATATAGTTTGTGATTTTTTATTTTAGTAATTATTTTTGATGTTGAATTGGATTCAAGTTGAGAAGAATTAAGAAGTTTTTTTATTTCTAATTCTAATTGAATTCCCAAGTTGCAAATGACACCATCCATGTCTAGGTATATTTTCATGTTTTTCCCTTATTATTTTTTGTTTAAGTAGTTTGAATATTTTAGGATTTTCGTATTCCATTTTTTTAAAAGTTTTTTCACAGCATTTACAATTTGGATCCAAACTGCACACTATGTGGTTTAGGTTCGCACATTTTTTGCAAATCATTTACTATCCTCGTTTCTGCATGGTTTACATAGAGTATATATCCAGCCTCTCTGTTCTTCAGATGAACTTTTATTTCCACATTCGGTGCAAATATCGTAAGAGATAGCTTCAGCCATTGATGTTAAGCCATATATATACTCATCTCCATGGTTTAAATAAAACCTTAGGCCGCCGTATTTTTCTTTTACTTGGGTTACTTGAATGTCTAGAGTAACTCCTTTTCTTTCTTTCATTTCTATATAAGCTGTTATGTTGAAACATAACTTATCTATTAAATCGTACCAACCGTCACCGACGCATATCCCCCAACACATAGCAGTTAGTTTTGGAGATAAGTCTTTTTGTGCAAAGAGACTTGGGTACTTTTCGTAGAGTTTTTCTTGCAGTTCTTTTTTCATTTTATCATTACCTGTAAATATATTAGTAGTAAGCATAGTATTAAAGATGCAATATTTTTTGCATTCACTATCTCTTCTCCTAGGAAGTACCACGTTAGTGGTATAAAAGTTAGATATCCAACTCCAAATGCAAGAAATCTTATTGAGCACAATGTCCAACCATCTTGATGCATTGTTTTTGTTACGTATGCAAATAAGACGGAGACTATAGGGCTCAATAACAAAGCTATCAATATGTAGTTCTTTGATGCCCAGCCGGATATGAGGGCTGAGTTAGATTGAAACCAAGCTAAGAATTGTGCCGTTACTAGAAATAAAATATAAATAATGTTTTTCACAGTTGATCTCTTTCGGCAATAACATTTCTTCTACTTGATCACCCCAGTGACATTCGCAGTGTTTAAATTCCATTGTGCATCTTGGACATCTGTGCATTTTATTTTAAACCTAATATTTTTCTACCGTTAATAGTTGATATTTTTACTAAGTTCTTTATATCATATATTTTGTTAGATTCAAGTATAAATCTTAATTCAGTCATCATATTTCCATCGGAAAATGGTTTGTATATGTCATATATATTATCAGTGCCAAGTCCAACTGTTATATTATTAGCTAAGAGCTCATCAACTGGAGTTGTTGCGTTATGCCAAGGCATAGGATTCTCGTTTCTTTTGTGGTCTATCCAGGCCGTTGGGCAACTTATAAAGGATAGGCCAACTTTGGAAGCTGCATCGTAAATATAGTCTCTGTAAGCTATAGAGTGACAGTTCAAGCTTATACCATGTATTGCGGAGACCTTTCCATGCAGCTGGTGCTTTCTGATATATTCAATTAATATTTCTGTTTCTTTTTCAGTTGGAAGGTTTAGTTGATCTACGTGAACATGGAGTCTCTTGTGGGTTGTTTTAGCCCAGTCGCATATAACGTCAAAATGATATTTCTTGTCTTGGTCGACTCCTGGTAAACCGCCAATAATATCAATATCGTCTAAAACTGATTCTATAATTTTTCTATTTTTTTGGTCTTTTAAGGGTTTTAAAGTTTGATTTGCTATAAGTAAATCAATATCGTATTTTATTTTTGCAGATTCTTTTGCCTCTAAAGCGGCATCTAAAGCTTTGTATTCTACGACATTATCTACATCTATAAAAGTGCATATCGCTTTAACTCCAAAGAGATATTGTTCATGAATTGCTGCCATTATCCTGTTGTAGTAATCGGTTTCACTGCTATTCTTTTTTAATTCGTCGACAAACTTCCACTTTTCAAATAAATGTTTGTTTGTTTCTTTTAGTGTTTCAGGAGTTATAGTATAAGCTCTATCGAGATGCGCATGGCAATTAACAAAACCAATTGTGTTTATGTGCTTGTGTAAGGAGTCTAAAGTTTTGTACATCGTTGTTAATCTCTTTTGAAAATCCCTAATCTTGAAGAAAACTTAAGCCAGTTCATTTCGTAATCAGTGAGATTGAATATAGATTTAGCTTTAAGAAATTCTTTTAGGGTGTTAGTTCTACTCATTAGTGAGTTGTCTGCACAGATAGAAACAAGAAGTCCTTTCTCTATCCATTCTTTTAAAGGGTGATATTTTATATTGGTGTATATGCCAGTATGGTAGTTTGAAGTTAAGCATGCTTCTATTACGATCTGTTTGTTTAAAACCAGTTGAGTTGCATAGCGGTCTTCTAAGAGACTGCATGCATGGCCAATTCTTTGTATATCTAAAAGCTCTATCGCTTCTATTATTTCCTGAGGAGGTCTACCTTCACCTAAATGAGCGGTTCTGTTGATTCCCCATTTCTTAGCTTGCTGGAATGACTCTGAATAATTGTGCAAAGAGTATTTGTTGGTTGGTTTTGGTCCACCAGCGATATCTATAGCTACAACTTCAGGTCTATCTTTAGCCATTTCTACCAATTTGTTAAATTTGTCTGGATGTTCTCCATACAAACCGCAGAGAGTAAGTGTTGTATTTTCATCTAAAGCTGAGATAGCAGCATCTAGCATTTCTTCTGCATTTACTCGATGTATATGAGGTGCAAATCTTAGTTCTGTTTTATTTACACCAAGTTCTTTTTGATCTTGGCAGATTTCTTTAATACACCTATACATTCTTTGAGGACTGTTCAATGCTTCAACTGTAGCTTTAAATAAAGATAAAGCTTGATACAAATTCATTCCGTAAGTAAATCCAAAAGAATTTATATCTATTTCGGGGCACCATTCTTTCAAAGTGGAAGGCCTGAGCGATCCATCTACATGCAGGTGTAATTCGTTTATTTTTTCATTCATATTTTATTATTATAGTAAAGTAATATTATTAATAGCAATGCTACTATTGTTATAATCCATATAATTTGGAGGAGGAGTAAAGTAGCCATATTTCACTGAAGGTATCCAGTGCCAATGACTTCCCATTCCATGTGTGTTTGTATGTAAGAATTGAGTTCTGTTGAAAGCTCAAGTGACAGTTTATGTCTGGTCAGATGTATTGCAGTTAAGCTTCCTGTTGGATACTTTGATAAGTATTCAGATGGTATAGTAAGTTGGCCTGAATTAGATCCAGAACAACTTACGTATCCGAGTAAGCTAGAACCATCCCATGAGTAAACCGCTACAGTTATATTGAATATTTGATTTTGGTCGTTCGCAGGGCCCCACCAGAAAGTGGCGCCATTTCTACTTATTGGTGCATCAAAAGCATAACTAGGATCCACCCATAGCATAGTGTAAGGTTCTATAAAATCAAAACCTTCAATAGTTCGAAAATCAAATAATAGGGTAGCGCCATTATAAACATTGTGAATGCTGTCTCTGTCATACTGAGATTCATAAGGGTTTGCCAAATATGTACCAGTTTGGCTCTGGTAAAGCGGTATAGCATGTATAGATTGTACATCAATTCTTTGTCCTATAGATAGAGGTATTGTGCTTGGGTCTGTGTATTGGAAAACTTCTGTGCAGGTTCCGATTTCAGGAATCCAATCAGCGTATGTGTCAGTAATTGGTTCATGTATTTCTAGTTTTAATTCTAAAAATAGCTCTTGTGATTCTCCGACGCAAGCTGGGCAAGCAACTTGCTTTAAGTAATATCTTAAATATCCTGTTGTTGCTTCAGGCTCTCTGTCTATCGGAATCGGAGGTACAGAAGAGGTATCATTAATTAAGGATACAGAAGTATCCAAGTTGTCATATCTTTTTATTATGCTTACATCTGAGTCGCATGAAATTATAGTTGCAATTAACATTTTCCTTCCCTTACCAAGTATGTCTTCCTTGAGTTTTTTTGTGTTTTGGATAAAGTGTATCTATCTCTTCAATTTTACTATTTGAGATATCTTTTTTCAACTTATCTTTAGTAGATCTTCTAACTTTTTTATTAGTTTTCTTTCTATTTTGCTTGTTTTCTTTAGAATGAGGGTTGTATGGTTCTTTTTTTGTAGTTCTAGACATATCTATCCATTTAATTATAATTCTTTCTTGTTTTGTAGTTCTTCTATTACTTTGTCGGGTCTGTAAACTTTAAACTCGATTCTGCCATCTTGAATGGCTTGTTTTATTTTTCTTTGAGTTCTATTTAGTTGGCTCTTTCCTGTTTTTATATCCATGAATATTATTTTTTTTATTGTGTCTTCGCTTGTGTTAACGTCTGACATTCCATCAAAGATGATAAAGTCTATGGGGTCTCCCATGAACTTATAGTCCTTAGGATTGTAATCTGGGTTTATATAAGGAGCGAGTTGTTCTGTTGCTTGTCCTTTCAGGATGCTACGTTGTCTTTTTATGCTGTCTGCTCTTGCATCAGCAACTGCTTCTTTTATATTGGATTCGTGAGTGGATTCTAATATTGTAATCTGCTTTCTAAGTGATAAGATTCTATCTTGTGTTGCATCTGCAGTCTTTTGAGTTTTTAAATCAAAATTCAATATTTGCTCTTGTTGAGATTTTAAGTCCGATTCTAGATGCTTTATTGAGAAGTTCTTTTGAGTGATTATTTCTTTCAAATTTTCAGTATTAGATTTAGTTTCTTCTGTAGCTGATTGTAAATCAGTATTTAAATTTTTAATTTTGTATAAAAATAGTATGTTATAGTATATTGAAGATAGTAAAACTATTCCAATTATTAAAGTTTCTAACAATAAGGTGTTCTCCATGCGAAAAAAAGTTTTAACTACTGGTACTTATAATTTATGCCATGCAGGGCATATACGTTTATTTGAATTTTGTAGTAGTCTTGGTTACTTAGTAGTAGGTATTAACTCTGATGAGTATTTAATTAAGAAGTACGGTAAAGAAAAAACTGTACAGTTGAAAGACAGAATATATGTACTAAAAGCTTGTAAATTTATTGACGAGGTAGTTGTCTTTGACGAAGACGATCCTTGCAATCTGATTTCTCAAATTAAACCTGATGTTTACGTTAAGGGTCCAGATTACAAGGGCGTAATTATACCTGAAATAGATATTATTATAAAACTAGGAATAAGATATATTATACAGGATGCCAAAAAAGAGTATAATTCTAGCAATTTGCTAAATACTCTAATTTGCTAAAAAGCATGAATTTACTTTAATCATCCTGTAGAAACCTTTATAAAGTTTTTCTAAATTCTTACCTGTTATAGGTATGTCTTCGTGATAAAGGAGTATCTCTATCGCTGCTTTTATAAATAATTGCTGGTTGTCGGAGTTTTTTGAGTCTTTGTCTATAGCTATTGTTTTTGCAACAAAGTCTATTTCGTAACTATCGCCATCATCCGAATGTTCAACTTTATACACATGGCCATCATATATATAAGTATCTGGCACTTCAATTATATTTAGCAGTTTGTTTTCCCAGAATTTTTTTGATTCTGATATTAAATGTTCTCTTAGTTTGTTTATATCCATTCTTTTGTCGTTTACAAAAATTGACAGAAGGTCAGTTAAAGACATACTGTTGCCATCTTTTCTTTTTATATATAAAAATCTATATGAATCATCGAAGAACATTGATACTGCAGCATCAAAGGCTTCTTGCAGATACTTTTTCTTTCTATATATAGGGCTTTGTAGTTTGATGTAATCATCCATAGCTTGCCTTAAGATAGCCATTAGTAAAGTTTTATACTGTTCCTCTATTTCTTCTTTAGATTCTTCCATTATATTGTACAGTTGTCTCCGTCGCAAAATTTATCTTCTGATTCTATGTCGTGTGTATTACCTTTTAGATCTAAAGGCTTTATATTAGATACTTTATCATAATATTCGTCTTTTGTAATCTGTTCGTATGGTAATTGTTTATAACCTGCATCTTCAGCTGGAGGCAACAAAGAAATTGATTTTAATTTTCTTTCATACATTTCTAAGCAAGTTTTAATATGTTTTGCTTCTTCGTGTTTAAAGCTTACTGTAATCGAAACTTGATTGTCCGCCCAGTACGATTGCAAATCAGCTGCGTTTTGGAATTGCTCCCATATAGTTGCGTCTTTTACACTCTTTTCGAAATTATCTGATTTCACTGGAAATTCTACAACTACTGTATCGGTTGCATATGCGTCTTTTTCGACATGGTAACCTGCAGTTTTGCAAGGTTCGATCAATGGAGAACTATCTTGCATTCTTATTCTTCGGATATAGTATTCTGAATATGGATAATGTATCCCGGGAGTCGACCCTGCGAGTAAGCTTACTGTTCCTGAAGGCTTAACACTAGTAACTTTAATAGATCTTGGGATGCAGAGCCAGTCAGAGTAAGTTCTGTCCAGTTCTTTTATATAGCTATAACCATTGTTACACCAGTTTAAAAACTCGTACCTTCCAAGCTTTGTTATAGCTTGTGTGATACCAGACATACTTGTACCTATTCTTCGGTTTCTCATCATAACGGCGTTAGTTTTCATATTATGAGTTGGTATTAAAGTGACACTCTTTCCGTAAAGATATGCGAACTTAAGTGTTCTTTTATAATCTTCTAAGCTTTCATGGTGCGCAGGGAAAGTTTCAACTAAGCAGCAAAGTTCATGATCCTCTAAAGTCTGCTCAGAGCACGGGTTTGAGCCCATGGCACGTCTATCTTTATTGTTTTTAGGCTCTGACATTCTGCCGTATTCTTTCATGTGGTCTAACCAAATAAATCCGGGCTCTCCGTTACTTGCGATTCTATCTACAAAGGGTTGATAGTCCATTCCTGCAGTTGCAAATATAGAATTATTTGAGGCCCATCTACGATCATATAACGCTTTTTTGTCTTGTTTTAGATCTACAAATTCAGTATCATCTTGATCACCAAACATAATTTCTGCTGTTCTTCTAACTCCACCACTAACTACACATTTACCAATATAATTAAATATATCAACAATATGAGTTGAAGTAATAGGTGTAGAAGCTTCAACTTGAAGTAAGTTTATTAAGTTCTCGATAAGGTCTTTAAGTGGTCCTGGACCACTAGCTATACCTCCAAACCCTTTAATAAGAGCTCCTTTAGGGCGAACTTTAGAGTAATCGAAGACTGGAACTTTGCATTTTCCCACAGCTGCATCTAGTACGACTTTAACAGCAGCTACCCAACCTTCACGACTATCATCGACAAAGTGCGTTTCCTCTACTGTATGAATCATTGGTTGAAGTTTTAGTTTTCCGGCACCTTTACAGTCTCCGCCAACTCCAACTCCGTACATACTCATATCCATAAGGAACAGGAATGGTTCAGCAAAGTTTATGTCAATGTTTTCAGTAGTAACAAATGCACAGTTGTTTAATGCTGCGCTACCTTTCTTATAAATAAGGTCGGTACCCATCGCCCATAGTCCTCGTCCAGGTGGTAGAAATTTAAACTGCCACATTCTTTCAAACATCTCTTGAGCTGAAGATTGAGCTTTGCGGTCGTCCCAAGGTAAAGATAGAGTTTTACAATGTTCTTTTTGAACAGTATAGACTCCTTCCACTACTCTCTTTACTGTTTGCCAAAATTCTTCAGTATTGCCGTTTTCTAATTGCCTGGCGTAAGTACGTTTAAATACTAAGTATCCCAAGTTATTAAAGCCCCAGTTTGGCTGCTGGCCTTTGTATTTTTTTATAAATAGTTCAGATAGAGTGAAAGATCTAATCTTCCTTCCATCCTTCGTTTGTGATAGAAACATCTATATTTCCCTCTTTGTTAAATAGTTTGTAATTTATAGTATATAATTTTCTTAATAGGTCGATAAAGAGTAAAGCTAAGATAGCTATTAAACCTAGTAAGACTAGTAGAGATAATAACACTAATTCGCTAAGTCTGGTAAGTGAATTTAAAATAAAGTTAATAAAAATATAAATATTGTATTTTAATTTACTCTTGTTCATACGTTTTTCTGTAAGTGTTGTAAATGATAAGTGTGAAATTTACAAGTAAACCGCAAGTTATAGATCCGACAACGGATAGAATACTTTGAGAAATACTCGCCAAGAAAAAAAAGCATAAGCTTGTAGCTATTATGTCTGCTATAAGGGGATTGTTTAATAAAAGTTCCCTGAAAACTTTTGGTAAATGTTGAAAGGTGAAAACCATACTCAACCATGTAATAAAACCTAAAATAATACCATCTATCATTTTGCCTTTCTTTTTGTTAATAATTTTTTAATTAGTTTATAATTTTCTCTATAAATCAAGTATTAGTTGAGTTTTGTAAAAAAAATTAAACTTATTGTTTTTTTGATTCTGTTTGCAAGTAAGTTAAATTGTTAGCAGTAGCATCATCAAGTTCCTCTAAGATCTGGTTGATAAGTTGATCGTTTAGTTTGAGATGATTAAGTAAGATTAACTTTAGTGATTCTTTTATATGTTTGTAATTTATTATTTCTTCATTCATTGCGATTCCTGTTTAGTTTAAGTTTGATCCACAAGCCTAATAAAGGCAAGGAATAAAACAAAGATAAAATAGCATTCCATTCTCCGTGGCAGTTAGATAAGTGTTCCATTGTTTTTCCTTTATTCAATTAGTTGAAACAAGTTAAGTAAAATCAAGGCTAACGTAGCAGTTAAACCTAGAGTATTTACAATAAATAGAGTTTTGCAGGAGCAATTACGTTTCATTGCCCTGTCCATTTCATTTCTACATGCAAACTCATTCCAATTTGTTCCATTATTTTGCGAATTTCCAACAACATGTCTATTCTCTGTTTCCAGAAGTTTTTAACCATTTTAGAGGCGACTCTTGCGGATATAGTATTAGACATATAAGACTCTGCCATACTTTCTATAACAGTTGCGGCTGGTCTTTTTGCGCCTTTCTTTTGATAATTAGAAACTATAGCATTAATGACATCGCTTTTCTTTATACTGTTTCCTCCAGTAATAGCATCAGATATACTACAACTGACTGAATAATAATTATTTGCTACTTGAGTGTTCTGAGCCAACTCAAGCATTATTCTTCTAAATTCGACTGTATCTAGTTTTTTAACATTGGGGATTTCGACCATAAGGTCTGAGGCCCATCCGTATAGAGTTTTGTCGTAAAATGTAAAGTTCTTAATAAAGTTAGAAGTTATTTCTGAGTAAACTTCTGCTCCTTCTTCTATAACTTCAAGTATAGAATCAGTGGTGACTTCATTCAATTTAGTTTCATTTGATTGTTCTTCGGGCATTCTTTACTCCTTGAAAAGATAAGCCACGCTAGAAAGCGTGGCTTGAAGTATTTGTATATTAATATTTTTTAAATACTACCAGAGTGGAGTTCTGGATGCATTTGGAGGTTTACCTGTGTCTTGTGCTTTTAGGTTCGCAGAAGTTGCTTGAGAAGCATTCCTTGCGCCCGTATTGAAAGCATTTATAACACCTGCATATACTTCCTCTCTTATATCTTTGGCTGTCTCACCAATAAATCGTACATCATCATACCATTCATCTCCGCCTTCTTTGTTTTTACCTTTATGTTGAGGTGGCTTAACAAAATAACCGTTAGTGCCATTGAATATTTTAAAGCCGGTGACTTCAAAAACATCCTCAATTACTAACGAGGCGTAAGCTACTATTTTTGTCTTTGGATTTTGGATTGGATATACTTTTACTTTGTAACTGAACATTAGACTCCTTATTTTTCAATCTTTTATTCTTAATATTTCTTTTGTAATCTTGCATGAAATCTTTAAGTATTTCTACTAATTCTTGAGATACTATTTGATAGACTTGTTGATATAAAGTCATCATTGGTTTTGATTTTAATAATACTTTGAAGAGATTAACTATCACTATTTTTCTCCTTTATTTCTACTATATGTTTTTCTTCTAATTTTCTATAATAATATCCTACTGCAATGGCTAAAGCTGCTTGTTGCAATGGATTAATTTCTTCAAAAAAGTTTGTTAATTTTAAATAATCCGTCAAAGCAAGAGACAATTCTTTGAAATCGTTTCTTTCATTATTTGAAAAGATATTTGTAGATAGCAGTTCAAATATTTGCTTTGATGAATATGTGGCTTTTTTACAATTTTCTTCGTCTTTGTTTTGATCTGTTAAGATCCATTTAAGGTCTGTCGACCATTGTTCTCTTAGCGACGATTCCATTTTTTACCAGCCTATCATTGATGGGGCTGCTGAAACGAACAATCTTAAGAGAACATTGTATTCACCGCCAGATAAAGGAACCATTACGGTTTTTGAAACTGATTTGTCCTTTGAGAATTCTGATATAACAAGTTTAAATGTACCTTGATATCTTCCTTCTCCTGGTTGTATTTCTAATTTTTTTGTTATGGGACTTGATGGCATAGTGTGTATTAGTGTTGTATGCGCATTGGTATCTTCGAAGATGTTTGTTAGATCTGAAAGTCCAATTGCAAAGCTTATCTTATTAGACCAATCGTATGATTTTTCTCCTTTCGACTTTGCTACTTCTAATAATATTGCACCATCTTTTTCTATTCTTCCCTGTGCGTCCTGTTTGGGTCTTATAAAGCCAAATTGGGCTGCCCCGATTTTTTTATATACTTTAAATTGACTAGGGTATTTACTCATTTTTCTCCTTACTTTTTAACCAAGTTAATAATATTAGGCCTTGCCTTACCGTTGAATTAGGTAAAGTTTGACCGTTTCTTTCTATGTCTTTTAGAATGCTAGATGCTATTTCTAATTTATTAAATTCTCCGTCACTTGTATCGATATATTTTAGTCCTTCGCTAATGAGTAGGTTAGCCAAGATTTCGAGTATATCTGTTAGGGGTAATTTACTGCTTGATAATATTTGTTCTATTTCTTTATGTATCTTTTCGTTCATTGTCTATTTTGTAAATGAGATCTGCTAGTGGACCTCTATATTGTTTTGTAAGCTCTATATTAAATGTATAGGGAGAGTTTTGGAATTGATTTGAATATAGAAGCTTTTGAACTCCGGATTCTTGAGGATGCTTGAAGTAAACATCTGACTGATACACGTCTCCTAATAGAATTATTTTAGATCCTTGTCCTATTCTTGATATTACTGTTTTAAGTTCATGCCAATCTAAATTTTGGCATTCGTCTAATATGAATATACAATCTTCATAGGTATTACCTCTTACGAATTCTATTGGTTCGTATTTTATATCTTGTTTTTCAAACATTGCCCTTATGTAACCTTTTGACTTTGGACCTAGTATCTTTTTCAAAACTATCTCGTAGCTAGAGAGATATGGAGCATATTTTTCTTTAATATCTCCAGGAACTGGCCCAAAAGCCTTTCCTCTTCCGATTGGAACTGCTGCTTTAGATAGAACTATTTTCTTATCATGTAGCATTTTTTGTTCTAAAGCGTATGAGAGCGCTAGTGTAGTTTTTCCAGTTCCGGCTGAGCCTAAGCAAAGAGCCAATTGTATAGAGTTGTCATCGAGGCCATGCAGAAACCCACTTTGTCTTGAGTCCTTTGGCTTTATAGAGTGATTACAAGTGTAATCTATTTTTTCAAATTCGTTTTCCTTAATTTTCCTTACTAAATACTTTTTGGTTTTATTTACAAATAAATAGTAATTATTTACATAGGTACCATTTATTTCTAATACTATTGTACCACAATCTTCTAAAGATTGCATTACTCTATCTTCTAATATGTAAGTGAATTCTCCCATTCTCATAATTTAGGCCTTTTTAATAAAACAAGGTATCCAAGATTGCAAACATTGCTTGCTGGTTGGTTACTGTATAGTTTGGTTTGAACATTTGATTCTCCAGTAAAGAGAGATAATCTTCATCTAGATTACCCTCCCTCTTGATATATTGCTTATATATAGTGCTTATATCTTTTTTATATAGTAGCACTTTGGAGGTTTGAATGTTTAGGCCTGTTGCTGATTCAACTATAGCGTTGTTGCTTGACTTGAGGTGTTGTTTTATGTCAGTATACATTCCTGATATTTTCTCATAATTCGCAATATCGTAATAGCTTATATTGAGGTTTTTTCTTTTATGTATATATCTGTTTATTAAAGTAGATTTACCCGTACAAGGCAATCCTATTATCTGTACAATCATGATAGGGTTTTCTTTTATGTTAAAAAAAGAGTGAAGGGGTGTTAAGCCCCTCACTCGAAATGCAATTTTATTTAAAAATTTAAATTCAATTGCGATTAGTTACCTTTTACAGTACCAGTTGCAAATACTTCTGTTGCATTATCCAATGTTGTCGATGACCATTGGTCACGAGGAACACCTTCTCCATCAACAATTAACTGTCGATTATTCAATGAATGGTCTGCTGCAAATTGTGCGAGTGTTGTTCCTGCTGATACTTGAACAGATCTTGCTCCTGGTCCAGGAACTAGTACTAATGTAATGTTTGTCATAATAATTCTCCTTATGCGATATTATATGTTTTGATATTGTGTTTTTGGGTGAAATTAAAAATTGTTTTCTTATCGTATTCGTATTCTACTTCTCTTCTACCAGATGACATCATGTCACATATCTTATGAACTGTATAACTAGAAACAATATTTACTAGTGTCGTGCAAATTCTCAAATTGCAAGGGCCTTCTGGTATTTCATCGTCAGGGACAAGAGTATTATACCATTGCTCTAGGTGGTTTGATGAGAAATTGTCTATTATATTGAGTTCTCCATAGTCGAAGCCCAGTCTAGTTTCAAAAACTTTCTGAACATTCCAGTTGTATTTAAAGGAATCGTAAATGTCCTTTCTTGCTTTCATGGTATCTACTGTAAGGACCAATGGACCTTCAAGTAAATCTTTATGTTCTTTAGTTTCAAAATAATAGGGATGTTTTTCGACTTTAATATGAGGATTGAAATCTTTAAGTATTTTTTCAAATGCATCGACTTTTTTCATTCCAATATGATTTGGTGTGTAAATTTGATTAGGCAAGTTATGTGCTTCTACTTCGTCATGGTCCCAGATTCTAAATGAGTGAAAACCCATTTTGGCTGCAATTAAACCAATAAAGCTACCAGTAGCTCCAACGCCTATTATATTTAAATGCGTATCTCCAGAATCTTCTGGACCGAACCATCCAGAGTGCCTAAGGAAAGAAACTTCTTTCATGTTTTATGCTCCTTTTTGAGTGATAGGATTTAGTATTTTTAAATTATCTAAAAGTTCTAAAAAGTTATCGATGTATTCGTACTTGCCTTCTTCGATTTCTGTTTCAGCTATTTTTTCTGCAGTAGAAATTATAGCAAACAGAAAGACAGGGTCGAATTTTTCTGCTTCAATGATATCGTCTATAGTTTGAAGACATCCGAAATATCTTGAGTCTTCTTCTGTGAGGTATTCATTATCATTGTTTAAAATCGATATATCTCCTTCATCAAAGCTTAGCAGAATGCACATTGCGAATGTAGTATTCAAATCTAGCGTTTTATGAAGTTTTTCTGTAAATAGGGCAGTATCATGAGGTGTATAGTAAGCTGCAATCATATCGTTCAAAGTGTAAGATTTAAGTGCATTTATTTTAATGTAATCGGAAATTACTTTTGAGTTTTCTAGAAAATTACTTGTAGTGCTAGTTTCTTCAAAATAATAATCTTGCTCCCAGTTCCAATCAAGAAAATGGTGAGATTTTTTTGTTGAATTTTTTACTGATCGCTTAGATTCTTTTGTAGAAAAAGGGTTCCGATAGCCTAGGTACTTAGGTGGTTTAGGTTTCTTAAACTTATCTTTCGCTGCTTTGTCTATATGTGAAAAATCATAATCAAGATAAACGATGTCGACATTCTCGTATAATACGTTGTATTCAGGATCCCAGATTTTACTATAAAAAGAATCTTTTTTATTAAAAATCATCATGATCTGGGGGTTTTCAATATTAGATTTAGTTGCATTACTGCACTGCTCTTTGAATTGTTTTATATCTTGACCTGAAGGATTAACTCCCATATTGTGATGAGAATGGCACCATACAGTCAGGTTGCTCATAATATCATTTGTTTTTTCTGGACCATGCTCTTCTTTAAGTTCCTTGTAGAACCTATACATCATTTGGGGGTCTGATTCTACTGTTGCAGCGCTTGTTGTTTGTTCAGGGATGTACATTTCATAAATTCTGTAATATATATTAGATCCTTTAACTATTCTTTCACATCTGTGAAACCATTGAGCTTCTTGTGGCGCAATAGAAACAATATGTTTGATTGCTTCTAAGTCGTAATGACTGATAAGTAAAATTGGATTCAAGTTAAGTATTTTGAATTTTCCATTTGGTTTCATATTTTCTCCTTCCAGACGCGCCCCGTTAGGGGCACTTGTATTTAAGTGTTAAACCCATATGGGGTATAATTGGGAACGCCAGGCGATCTAAGTTGATTGTTTGGCGTTGTGTTTTGTTGTTCATTCGGTGTTTCTTCGTTATCGCTCGGTAGCTCTTCTTGAGTTTCTTCTTGTTGTGTTGCTAGATTCAGTGTCTCTACTTCACTTTCTACTTCTTCAGTGCTTCTAGTTAAAGCTTCCAAAAGACGAGCTTCTTCAGTTTCATAAGTCTGATTTTCATTATCTTCGAAAAGGTTGTCGATGATTAAATCTTTATCTTGAAGTGATTCTTCTACTATATTGATAGATTTTGTTTCTATATCCATTGAAGTAATTTCGCTTAATTTGGGAAAATATTTCCAATTTTTACCCCAAGTATCGCTAGAATTAGCACTTGTAATCCAAGTCATTGCAGCAAGTATAGCTTGCCTAAAGTCTTGAGCCTGAAAAGCTTTGTATATAGCACTAGAAGCTTCACCAAGACAACCTCTTTGTCTGGTTGACATTAATTCGCTAATAAAAGAGTCTGTATCTGCTCTATTTATTGTAGTGTAATTCACATGAGGATGGAGCCAGAGTCTTTTGTGACCCATGTCGAATCCAAATACAAAGTTACTGCTTAATGGTGAGAGTAGTATTGAATCTGATGTAAGTTCTACATAGTAAGGGCCAGCTACTACCTTCTTGCAGTTCTCTAACTTTTCATTGTAATCAACCCTAATTATTACAGGCTTTATTATTTTGAATTTTATCGAATGAAGTTTTGAAGTAGCAGTTTCATCTAAGTTGATGAGCCTATTGAATTTCGTATTGAAGCAAATTTTAGGATCAGTATAAAGATCTATTAAGTCACCTTGAGGGTTTTGATAAAAAATCGATTCGATGATTATCCCTTGGTTATTTAGATTTTTTAGAAAAGAGTTCTGTCCAGATATGCTGGAGGTTACTTTGTCTACTGAAGTGGAATCTTGTATTAATTCAACAATACTTTCTCTTTGAGGTTTTAAATGAGCAAGTACATTAGTAGTATCCTTTATTTCTTTGTTTGCTTTTTTTAAATTTTCTTCTTGCTGATTTATTTGCTGATTTAATGTCGCGAGAGTTTCCTGGTATTCTTCAATTCTATTTTTTAAATTTTCAATATACGCTTGGTTCTGAACGATATTTCTTTGCCAATTTTGCAATTGGTTTGGAGCGTTAGTAACATAAAGCTCTTGTGCCTGTTGTTTGGTTTCAATTTCTTTTATCTTTGTATTTAAATTTAATAGTTTGTTTGTATTTTTGTCAGCTCTGATTTTATTCAAGTACTCGAAAGACAGATTATAATCTTTTGGAGTCTGCTCAATTCTAGAATTAAACAGTATGTCTTTGTAATTACTAGGACTAGCTTGATTGGGAAAAATACTCCTTATCTGATTGGAGTAAGTTGAATGCACTCCAAAGATTTTTTTAACTTCTTCTTCGTATTTGTTTCGATCATAAAAGTAATAACCCTTGTAGATAGATATTTTATTAATCGTTGAGGTTAGGAATCGTTTTGCTTTAGTGTATTTTCTTATAGTTGAAATATCAGAAAAAGTTGCCATGAAGTAAAAAAAGACATCTTTGCGTTCTATTAGATTTGAGTCCTCGTTCAAGGTAATCTCTCTGTAGGGTAGTTTTATTTTAAGAAAGAAAAAACCATAACCGGTGGTAAAGCTTTGAGATCCATGGATACTTTTACTTTCTCTTGGATCGGCTGGACCTCTCAAAAGAGATTTGTACTTAACGATATATAGCTCTTGCTCCTGATAGGCTTGCTTGAAAAGAGTATCATCTGAAATAAAAGTCAAATCAGATATAACAGGAATAGTAGTGCCGTTGACAAGTTTTGCTATTGATGTAGATTTAAATCTACATACATCATTCCTTTGGGTGAAGACATCATTGGTATTTGTGTTTATAAAATTGCAAAATAAATTTAAATGAGGAGATTGAGAATGAATGCTTGTGAAATCTAAAATTTCCTTCTTGCTATTGATATGATTTATCAATTCAGGGGGAAACACAGATATATAGTTGCTATCAAAATAATAGTCTTCTTCAGTGATATAGAGGTAGACTATATTCTCTAGTTTATCTATAACCTCTGGCGTCATTCCGTTTCTTCCGTAATATCCACGACTAGCTAGACTTTTTAAATACTCTTTCATGACTAAGATTTCTTGCTCTTGAGGTTCTTCTGGTATGAATACTTTAAATTGACAACCAGAGAATAAAGATTCAAACTGTTCATATATTGCTTTGACAGTAAGTTCGTCATCTTTATGCAAAAGCGTTGGGTAGAATTGAAAAGGAGTCCAAGAGCGTCCAGCACTAGTATGATTAAGATCTGCAGTATGAGAATAACAGTAAATGAACATGTTTTTGAATGTGTTTTGATCTTCAACTGAAAGGTTGTTTAACAATTGATGTAGAAGTGTTCGGCGATTGTAATCAGAGTTTGCATTTTTAGAAAATTCTTTTACAACTAGTATCGTATTATTGTGTTTTATCATTGTCTTCTCCTTTTATAAGCGTGAAGTAAATTTTAAGTATAAGATTGTTTATTTCGTTTCGAGTGTGGTTTTTATTGTAAATGCATTTTTTTGAGTCTGTGTATATTAAGGCAAGACTTCCACAACGAGAACACGTTGTTGCAAAGCTATTATCTGTTACTTCTACTTCTTCTGTAAAAGCGCAATCATCTTTATTTGTGCATATTATTTTCATATAGACTTTCCTTTAAGATTGAAATTGATATAAGATATTTATATAGATGTTTTTTAAAATTTAAAAAACAGAGTGAGGTTCGACATGAAAAAGTTTTTATTTAGCTGTTTGTTGTTTTTACAGCCTAATTACTCTGACGTTAATAAAGAAAGTTTAGTTGGTTCTATAGCGTATATTGAGAATGGAGAAATAATTCCCATTGGAAGCGGAATGTATATAGAAAGTGGTATTGGCCCTGGAGTTCTTACTGCTAAGCATGTCGCTGAGGGTGGGGAAGAATTAGAAAAAGAGCTCTATATATGCAATTTGCGTTTAACACAATGCGATGAACTACAGAGAGATTATATAAGCTCTTCTAGCTCTTCGCTTTATAAGGATTGGGCTTTCTATAAAAAAGAAGTTGATTTTTTATATAAACTTAAAAAGTTTTCCAATTATTCTATCAGTGATGATGTTTTTTTAATTGGAAGTTCTTGGGGTAAAGTACCTTGGGTATCTGAAGGCAATGTCGCTTGGGACGATGAAATTATATTTTACGTCGATGCTTTTTGTGCACCAGGGTGCTCTGGGGGAGCGGTATTCAATGAAAAGAATGAATTGATTGGTTTAATTGTAGCTCTATACAGCGGAAGCTGGGGCCCAGAGACCAATCAAATCATTGCTATTCCTGTAAAGAATATAGAAATAATCAAATAATATCTTCTAATTCTTCTCCTTTTGGCTCAATATTTTTGAACTTGTTTTCGAAATGCTTCCAGAGGGGGTTTCGATTAAGCAAATGGCTAAATAATGTCCATATATTCTTGTTAGCCTTGAACGATTTTGTATAGTACTTGTACCATCCTAAAACTCGATTAGATTCAAGTATTTCCGTTGTAACATCAGGGCTGCGTTGATTTACTTTTAGCAACTTCATCATGCAGGGTAAATCCAAGTCAAGATTGTATCTTTTTTTGTATTTTTGTATTCTTTCGAGTTGGAGAAAGATACTTTGAGGATAGCTATGAAAGCTTGGATCTAGCATTACCGGGTTGTTTAAAGTGAGTTTTCGATTTACCATTGCTTCTATTGTTCTTTCGTGAATGTACCAAGTATCGTTCAGTTTATCGTACGCAGTTGTGCAGTTAACAAAGTCGAATGTTTTTAATAGTTCTTCTGGTGCGGCGAACATCTTTTTTACAAATTGTATTTTGGTATATCTTGAGTTTTCATAAAACTCATATGTCTCTGCATTTTCAGTTGAAACTATGTTGAACATTCCGTACTTTTCATGAAAAAGGTTTTGGGCCTTATTGAAATCTTCAAGAGTTGGAAAGAACAAATCTATATCGTCGTAAAAGTGCTTTTGAATGTTGTTCAAATCAAATTCTCTTGGTGCGAATAGCAACGCAGTAGTAAAGCCACCGGCAAAGTAATAGTTGGCCTCTGATTCAGCTAGAAGCTCCAAGAATGGAATGTTTTGTAAAATTTGCTTAATATTGTCGCTATGTTTAAATTTTTTTTTTTTTATTATTGTCATCGATTGAAACCTATTGTGTTGTTTTCGGAATCGTCTGAATTTATCAAATCAAACGTTTCCTTTGTTAATGTGTAAGATTGTATTTTTTTGATTATAAATTTAGCTAAAATAGTTTTTAGTATTTTAGATACATTTTTTTCTATCTTCCTAATAGATTTTTCTTCTGAGAACTTATCGTAGAATTCTTCCGTTGTAGTTATTTTAAAATTATCCATTTTGTATTTAACTAATATTGTTGGAAAAATAAAGTCCTTGAGTATTTTGTAACGTTCTTCTTTTTTATATTCTTTGAATTTTACAATTTCCAATCTATCATATAAGGCTGGCGGTATTTGTTCTTTGTAATTTGCAGTACAAATAAACATGCACTTTGATAGATCGACTGGTATTTCAATGAAACGATCTACGAATTGATCGTTTTGCTCTGGGTCTAAAAGTTCTAGTAAAGCAGATGTAGGGTCCCCTCTTGTTCCTTTATCGAGTTTATCCACTTCATCTAAGACTACAATAGGGTTCATTGTTTTAGCTTTGATTAGTCCGTCAATAATTCTGCCCTGCTTAGCGGCAACATAGGTTCTTCTATGCCCTCTTATCTCTGCTTCATCTGAGACTCCACCAAGAGCTATTTTGACTATCTCTCTATTGGTAGCAGTAGCTATAGTTTTAGCTATAGATGTTTTTCCAGTACCTGGAGGGCCAACAAAACATAAAACTGTACCTAGATTTTCATTTAAATGGTTTTCTAGCACTATATGTTCTAGAACGTGCTGTTTGATTTCTTGCAAGCCGTAGTGAGTGAGATTGATTTTCTCTACTAGTTCACCTAAATCGTAATTATTGGGTGAATTGACTTTCCAGGGGACTGTTTCTAGAGTTTCTATGTAAGTTAAGACCGCTTGATACTCTAAAGAGCTTTGAGGAAGTCTGTCGAGTTTCTTTCTCTCTTTCTTAAGTATAACTGAAACTTCTTTTGGAAACTCTTTGTAGGAGCGAGGAGGTGTTTTAGGTCTGCTTGGTGGTTTTTCAAAAAGAGATTTAGTCTTTTTACCTCTATTTATGTGACCCATAATTGCGTATTCTTTTAAATTCATTGATATAAAATCGTTATTTAGATTCAATATATAAGTAGTTATATTTCTTACTCTATCTATATCGGTATCGCATTGTATGTAAATGTATTTGTCGAAATTGTCCGAATAAAAGCTACAAGCTATTTCGTCACACAAATCCATTATGTCTCCATCTTTTAGAGATTTTAAATTTTCTATGCTGTGGAGAGGATAAGTTTTTATATTAGAACAAACAAATAGGAGAAACTCTTTTAAGTCTTCTATTAAATCTAAATCTTTTATTGTGTTTTTTATTTCTGCAATCTTATATTCTCCCTCAAGAATATTGAGGGTTTGGTTTTTTTGAATCTTTTTAAATTCAATGTATTCATATGGCATGCACACTATCTCATGCAGGCCGTCTTTTTCTTCATCGTCTAGGAACATTGAAGATTTTTCTATATATCTACATATGTATCCAATTGGCCCGGCGTATTTTATATCTTCATCAGTTATTGAAGAATTTTCTTTTGTTGTTAAGCAAATTAAAAAAGTATTGTTATTAGAGTTAATATAATCCCAAAAAGGGTCGTTTTCTGTAAATAGAAAACTGTATTGCTTACTTAGGAATGGTATTCCCTGGTCTATCGAAACTAAAACTACTGGTAGTGTATCCATTTTTCCGCCTATAAAAATAATAAGATATAAAAGAGTTTGATGACTCTCTCTTATATCTTATATCCTTTTGGAACGAAATATCAATCTATTTAAGATATGTCGTTCTTTGATTCGATGATAATTCGACGTGTGCGATAAGGCGCATACCCGTTTGTAAATTTTGGGTGATAGCTTATAGCTTGTTCTTGTACCTTTTTTCTTTTCATTGATGCATAGGGCGTATACGAATCGCAGCAATCTTCCTCCGAGTCTTCGGAATACTCTTCTTCTGAGTCTGATTCTGATTCTTCATAAGAGTCTTCTTCGATTTCTTCTTGGTGTTTTTGCTGTTGCTTAATTGCGTTATAAGGCGTATATGGTCTACTTTCAGTTTCCATACTTTCTGTACTTTCAGTTTCTTCTTCTGAAGGATCTTCGAAAGGGATGCTCATTTGCTCTAACTTTGATTCTTTAATTTCTGTCACTTCAGTTATTTCTGTGTTCGTGATTCCATCATATTGAGCTTGCTCTAAAGCTTTAGTTTTTAGTACTTCCATCAGCATAGACTGAGTTATTTCTATTTTGCTTGTAAGTACGACTTCGTTTCCTTTAAGCTTTCCTTTAATTTTTACTTCATATTTTTTCATAATTTATCCTTTATTTTTTCTATTATTAAAGTTGTGATTTGGTTGTTTTCTTCTTCTAGAGTTGTGATTTTAGTCTTCAGTTGTTCTATTTCTTCTTTGAGAATATTTATTCTAATATTCTTTTCTGAATAAAATATATCTTTATAGTTTAAGTAATTGTAGATGTATTTAAAAATTACAATACAAAAACACGACAAAGACAAAACGCCAACTGAAGAAAAAAAGACCAGTATATCGCTATGTATTTCCATTTTCTATTTCTTCTTTCAAGATCGAAGTTTGTTTAGATTGGCCTCTTCTAGATCTCTTTTTAGTTTGTTGAGGTTTGGCTTCTATTTCTTTTTGTAGATCGATTAGCTTGTTTTTAAGAGTTTCTATTTGTTCTTGAAGTGAAAGTAACTCTTGCTTGAAAGTTAAGTTTTGATCTTTTGTTTTTTGATATTTCTTAGCAATTAATTGCTTTTCTTTATTTAGAATTTTTATTTGTTTTTCTTTATCCAAGAGGTTGTTTTGTAGATCAGCTAATGTTTCTGTTCGCATTGTTATTTTCCGTCCAAACTAATAGTTTTTTATTTTTATATAAAATTAAATAAGGTTTATAAGAAGGATCATGCTGCCAAAAAAAGTTTTTTTCAAGAATTTTTGCATCTTCTTGCAGTGTTAGCATTTTGGCTATATTGGGATATATAAAATCCTTGCAGCCGAATTCCGATAAGTAAACAGTGGTGCCTTTTTTTAGCATTTTTTGCATCTCCTTCTTACAATAATAACTTATTTTTTTATCAAAATCAAAGTTATCCAGTTTGATTTTGTGCTGATGATTCAGATGATTGAATTTTGTCTAAAAAACCTACATCCTGTGCTACCACTTCAAATGTGTGTTTCATGTTCCCTTCTTTATCCACATATTTTCTTGGTCTTAAAGTTCCAGTAACGGATACTTTACTTCCTTTAGTTAGATATTGTGAGCATACGTTTGCTAAAGATCCCCAACAGACTACTGGGATCCAGTCTGTCTCTTTTACGAGTTCTCTGTTTTCTCCAGTACCTTTAAAGAATTTTCTGTCTATAGCTATGCTAAAATTCGTGACAGCGCCACCACTAGGTGTAGTTCTTAAGTTGGGATTGCTCCCTAAATTTCCAATTCCAATGAATTTATTCATTTGTTTTTTCCTTTTTTTGAAAGTTAGTTTTTTGTTTTTGTGAAAAGTTGTTTCGTGACTTGTAGTAGGGGTTTGTATTGATATTATATTTGTACTTTGAAACTGATACATCTTTCCAAGAATACAGATTTTCTTTCTGTATTTGATGGCACATTATTGCTAAGATTTTTTCAATTTCTATTTTATTGTACTTATTTGGAATAAGTTCATATTCTATATCTAATACAAGTTGTACTCTTGTTGTTGGTGTTGGCATATTGTCTCCTTAAAATGACTTACTCTTTCTAAGCTTTTCTTGAAGGTTTTTTATTTGCTGTTTAAGACTTTTATTTTCCCTTCTAAGCCTTTGTATTTCGTTATTTTTTATCTCTTCCATTGTTATCGCTGTTAAGTCTGGGTCGAAATCGAAAGGATTCATGTCTGACTCTCTAGCGCATTCATTGTTATTGGCCATATTTCTTTGGCTATCAGTTGTATTGCTTTTGCTACTTGTTGGATTTCCCATTGTGCTCCTTCGTGTGTTCTGAGTTTTATAAATTTGATAAGATTATTCAGATTGCAAGTTCCGTAATATTCTGTGTATAAGCTTTGAGGAAGAACTCCTCTGGCTTGCTCACGACATATTCCAGCATCGATCAAATCATCAAATAGTGCGACGCAATCCCAGTTGTGGTTCATCACTCTTTTAGTTGCTAAAACCTTATAAGTTGTTGTTGATTCCGGGTGCGTTACTTCTATATCTGGGTTTATTCGATCTAAATTCGAGGCTTGCCTGTTACTTCTGTGTTGAGTTCTGAATACTTTAGGATCGTAGAATTCTAGATTTTGGTCTGTATACCTGCGACTAATTTCATTATAAGACCAAGTGCGGTGGCGGTGGTGTTGAGAGCGTACAAATAAAGGTACTTTGAATCTTAGAGTAAGTATGTTATGCTCTAAGGTAGAAGTATGTTTATGTTGTATTAAGTATTTAATTAGTTTTTTATCCTTATCGTCTATATGCTGCTTATGTTTTCCAAAGGAAACTCTTGCTGAGTTTACTATAGTTAAGTCACTTCCCATATGTTGCACATATTCGACAAAACCAGTTTCATCGCCGATTTCTCGATATATTTGTATTTTTTTATTTATCATTTTTCCTACTGTAGTTATGAAAAGAATTTTAAAACGTAATGTATTTAACAAAGAAAAACTTTCCAAATGGGCTGCTTCTGTTAAGAAGCGAGATGGGTTTTCTTGTAGAGCTTGTGGCTATACCGGTTATTTGCACTCTCATCATATTTTACCTAAAAGTAAGTTTCCAAAGTATGTTTATTGTGTTTGGAATGGTGTTACCTTATGTAAGCTTTGCCATTTAGGTAAGAGCGGTGTGCATAGAAAATCAAAGCCTCGCAACAAGACAGTCAGAGTACTCCGTGATTTCTTAAAGACTGGTAGCGTTGATTCAGTCAAATGTTTTACCAAGAGTTTTAGTAAAAATAAAAACGTACGTCCTAGAATTAAGAAAATATATCGTCCTTATTCTTCTTTCAAGAAGCGTAAACCATGATTCCTATCGGGGATTCTATGTATTTCAATATTTTTAACATTGTTCCTTTTTCTACACGTTTTCCTTCCCCTTGTTCTGTAAAGTATTTCAGATAAGCATAAGGCACCATATATTTTGTTTTATGCATTATTGTTATATAATAACTCTTATATAGGTTTGGATTTTCGTAGTTTTCTCTAGGATTGCAGTCTAAGCTTCTATTTGCCTGTACTGAAATTTTATAGTCTTTTATTTCTATTATCTCATTCCAGTAAGTATTCCTTTTATTTAAATATATTCTTTTTAATCTCATTTTAGAGTATTGTTACTACTGCTAAATAAGACAAGAATAAAAATATTATAATTTCCATTATTCTTTTTCCTTTTGTTTTGTTGTTTTATTAGAATACCAATTAGCGAATGTTGCTATATAAGCAACACATTGATTAATTTGTCCGTTGTTAAATTTGATTAAATAGAGTGTATTGTTTTCTTCGTAAAAGCCAAATTTTGGCAAATACTCATTGTACAAGAAAAAAATATTTAATCTATCGTCAAATTTTAGTGTTAACGGAGAGGTATATGTTTCTGCTATAAATTTGTTTGTATTTCTAAAAAAATAATTAACTGCATCTTTAAAAGACATAGTTATTTCATCGTTTAGTTTTATTCCATTCTTTAGTATTTCTGGAATTATGTAAGTTATATCTGACATAGTTTAAATCCTTTTAAAAAAAGTGCTTATGTGTGTGCGTTTCTCAGTTCCGTCATCTCCGATGCTGCTCTTCAGCGTCTTCAGCTGCCTGGACAGCATGCTGGACCTGCTAATTTTTAGTTTCCAGTCCGCATTCCCTGAATTAACGCCAAAGTCGTTTACTCTTCTTTTGTAAAATGCCGTCGTCTTCGGTGTTATCCTCTGACTCCAGAGTTTGCTCCTGATTTCTAGCTGCCGCGGAGACCCCAAGCTTTGAGGCCCTTAAGTTCAGACTGCAACTTTGTAAATTTCGTTCTGGTATTTGTCTATCTGACTAGCTTCCTGATTCTAAAATTTATCGGGTTGCAGTCTGAACTGTTTGTTTGATTTTTTTTTGGTTCAAAAAAATATAATTAATTTAAGCCACACACATAAGCGTCCAAAAGGTTCACAGATTTAAAACCTGTTTCTTTGGAAGTTGTCTCTCTAGTGCTTAATGAAACACTTATTAGTTTCCCCTGTTAAGGGGTTGTTATCTTAGATGAAAGGTTATTTGTTTCTCATCTATTGATATTCCTGTAATTTGATCTGCAACATGTTGAGGTATATTTTTAATAAGATCTCTTACATTGAAGTTGATATTGCTTGTTGTTTGATTTTGGTAGCTTAATAGCCAGTTTAAGTTCTGCATGGTAGGGTGCGTGTCGATAGTTAACTGTTCTCGCCATCCATAAGCTGTTAAGTAAGTTTCCATATAATCGCCGCAATCAGTCCAGTCTTGATTCTGGCCAGTTATAGATTCAACTATATGTCGGACTTCGTCTTTGCTGAAAAAAACAGATTTTTTACTTGGTAGTTGGTATTTAGATCTTACTTGATTCATTAATTGAGTTCTCATATTTTCTCCTTTTGAAAATTAGATTTTAATCATAGATTCATAGCCATTCATTCCTGATAGCCATTCCTCTGAGTAGTTTTTTAAGTCTTGTTTTTTAGATACATGCTTTAATGCTCTAGTTAGGTTTTTGATGTTTTTTGGAATATTTATTTTTTCATTAACTATTATTCCTGTCACTATTTGCCTTTTGTGTTTTGGCATAATCTTTGTTTTTCTTCTATTTATGCGATAACCGTACTCTGATATAAGAGTGTTTATGTAAATTAATAAAGATTTTAATGAAGTTGCATTATAGCTAAAAGTTAAGTCGTCAGCATACCTGGTGTAGGAGATGTCTTCTGAGACGCAATATTCGTTCAATTGTTCATCAAAATCATATAATGCGAAATTAGCTAAATAAGGTGAAGTTGGCGCACCTTGGGGGATGTGGTTTTTGTAGAGAAAGTAATCAATATTTTCTTTCTGGTTTGGATAAAACCTATCTATAATTTTTACTAGTTTGGGTTTTGTCGTCGATGGAAAGAAATTACTTATGTCTAAAGATAAAACCCAATTTTTCCCTACATGTGGTAGTGCATTTGTAACTATGGATTTATTTGGTATGAAACCATGATTTACTTTGTGAGGTGAGACTAAGTATAGTTTTCTCAACAGGTAGTTCTGATAAGCCTTTAGTTCTTCGGAAGGGGCGTATATATTCCTGTAGCTGTTTTTTCTTTTTTTTATTCTGAAATGAGAATATTCAATATTAGGTTTTTTCATCATTTGCCTTTTTGGTTATGATGCTATCTACCAAATTGTACCTTCTTGCTTGCTTTGCATTCATAAAATAATCTCGTTCGCAATCTGTAAGAATTGCCTGTATCGATTTTTTTGTGTGTTTTGCTATTATTCTAGTTGTCATTTCTTTAATTCTTATAGATTCTTTTACTGCTATTTCCATATCAGTTACTTGACCTTGAGTTCCTCCAAGAGGTTGATGGATCATTATTCGTGAATTGGGCAAAGTGTATCTCATTCCATGTTCGCCAGCACATAGCAAGAGTGCTCCCATTGAACATGCTTGACCCATACATATTGTACTCACTGGACTGTTTATATACTGCATTGTATCGTATATTGCCATTCCTGCTGTGACGCTTCCCCCAGGACTGTTTATGTAAAAGTTTATTGGGTCTTTGTTTTGTGTATTTAAAAATAACATTTGCGCTACTATATTTGATGAAACTTCATCTGTTACTTCTGTTGTGAGCATTACTATTCTGTCTTTTAGCAATCTGCTGTATAGGTCATATGCTCTTTCTCCATGGCTGGATTTCTCTATAACGGTTGGTATATATCTCATTCAAAATCTCCTGCGTAGTTTTCTAATATCAGTGTTCCATAAGTTCTTTTTATAATCTTCTTTAAAGGTAAATCTTGGTTTTTATAAAACAAAAACAAGTTTACGAATTTTGATATTAGGTTTTTAGGATTAAGTTGATTTAGATCTAGATTGTCTATATAGTGCTGTAAGTCAACTTTATCGTATGTGTTAGTATGGTTAATTATTTCTTGTATAATTGTTTGGTTCATTTTTACTCCTTAAAAAAATAAAAAAAATATAGAGGTGTGCGTTTGTAACGTTCATGGAGTTCTGGCGCTTCTTTACCTTCGCGGTCCTTCGGCGATTCCCCGTCATCACGTAAAGTACCGTGATGTCCGTCTCTTTCTTCGTTCTTTTCTGCAGAATCCAGAAGGACGTAGAAGGATCTGTTAAGATCGTCTACGTCCTTCTGGCTTCTGCAGAGGCTTTAAATCTTCCTGGTGCAAGAAAATTTTTTTATTTAAGCCACACCTCTATATAAAACGATATTTCGTTTTTTTATATATAAATACGCAAAATGGTAAATTGCTTAACTGTACGTTAAGGATGGTTGGGAACCGGTGGAACGCATCTGCGCGTTGGAAGTTCGTTTAAAAATTGTTAACAAGTATTGTTAGTTATTTTTAACGACTTCCAGAGCGTCAGGATGTGTGTAACGGGTTCTCATACTTTCCCTTAATAGGTTGATTGATAATTTGGTACAAATATCTCTATATTTAAGTAAAATATATAAAGCTACAGTTAAGTAATTTGCGATGCAATTCTAAGTATCACTCTTTTACATTCTTCAATTGTACTAAAATACATATTTGTATTTTTGAATTTCTTATTACTTAGAACGCGGTACGTGTATTTATTTTTATGTAATATTATTGCTATAATTGCAAGTTCGTTATTCGATTTCAAACTTATAGTTTCTATGACCTTAGGCTGTGTATTAGGTTCCATTGTATTTCTCCTTCATATCCAGCTTCTCTTAGCGCTTTTTCTACTTTGAAGTCTCTTGCAAAGTTGGCTGTTGTTTTTCTACATTGATTAAAGTCAACTCCGTGCTGTTCGAAGATGTATTCCCATACGTTTCTTCTTATTTTCCACGATTTGAAACTTTTCTGCGCATGCTTTGGTTTTAGGTTTCCTATAAAATTTATTTTAAGATATTTATATAAGTACAAAGATGTTATTGCAATACAATCGCTAAATTCGTTATAAGTTTTATCTTCTATTAGCTCTTTTATTTCTTGCAGTATGTATATGAATTTAACTTCACTATGCATTATATCGTCTATATCTTTTATTGAGTACATTTCACTGTTTACCTTTCGTGTATTGCTATTGCGCCAATGAGTGGCAATAGTATAAATACTATGGCAAAGAGTATCCATATGCTTTCGTAATTCATTCCTTTTCCTTTTTCTTGAATTTATTGAGTTCCAGTACTTTATTTAGTCTGCAAGTACGTTCAAGCACAACACTTTTTAAAGTGTTTTATATTTGTATCTTTTTGTTTTTAAAAATTTCTTTTAATGCTTTTTTTGAGATTTTAAAGTGCATAGCTAAGTCAACTGACCAGCAGTGTATTTCTTCATCCGTTTCTGACAAATAGACAAATTTCATACCTTTTTTAATTATTCCTTTATCTATTTGTGCTATTAAAATCATTTAGGTTTTTAGAGCCAGTCGAAATCTACATCCAGTATAGGGATTCTTGGTGCCTTGTGAGGATACTTCCCTCTAAGCTGAAGTTCAAAAGATACTTCTTTAATATGATTATAGTATAAATTTCTTTTCAGTGCAATTCGTTGAAGTATTCCTTCTATCGTTTCTTTCTCTTCGTCTGTTATTTCAACGTCAGTTAAGCTTAAGTCTATTTCTAATAAATCGTAATCGATACCGAGGGGTAGTTTTTCAGTTTCCCAAGATATGTAAGCATTTAGTGTATTGATTATTAAAGTTCCAGTAAGCTTTGCTATTTCATCATCGATATCAATTTCTGTTCTTCTTATTTCGAATTTTGAGTTTTCAACAAAGTGCAAGCTTATTTCTATTTCGTCATTTTCTTCATGCGAGATACAGATTGAATTCTCTTGAGAGTGGTAAGTTGCTATACAGCTTTTAGAATTGAGATCCAGTATTAAATGATCTACAAATTGCTGAAAAGTGTAAGTTCCTAATTCGTATTTTTGAGGGGTGGTGCAAAATTTTATAAATGCTTCTCTAAATTTATCTTCCATATCAACTCCTTTTAGGGTTGTAAAAATGTATATAGAACCTATCATCTAGTATTCTATTCAGTAAGGGTTTTACTTCTTTATCCCAATTTAAACCACCTAGCCCTACTCCTGGAGCAGGCAGTGCGATCCTTGTCCAAAATCTTGAACTAGCTATCTTGGATAGTCTTTCTGCACTTTCTTTTATCAAGGGCAACTCTGACTTGTCTCTCCAATTGTTTTTAGTTGGAAATGATATTATGGGTTGTTTGTTTTTGTATATTAAGAAAGGTATATTGCCGTATACTTTTACTTTTTTTCCTAGTTCTAGGTCTAAGCCTGGATATTTGTCTCTGAACATTTTGGCAACTCCTCCACCCATGACTAATCTTCCGTTTGGTTTGATTATTCCATTCGTGGTAACGCAAATAGCGTCGAATCGATGTGTGTGTTCAAAAATGTTTTGATTTACTATTTTCATAAAAAGATCTCCTGTGAAATTGTCAACTAGAGAATCGCCCCCCGTTAGGGGGTTTTTACTCAATAGAGAGTTTGTTTTTTTCTAGAATTATCCCATGTTCTTTAGCAAGTAGGTCTAGAACGTTTTCGATATCTAATCTAAGTTCGATTTCTATCTGGTCTTCTTCGAATCCTATCTGTTTCATTTCCTTAATTCTTTCATTTAAGGCTTTGTAAATTTCTACTAATTCTTCCATTGTTTATTCCTCTTCTTGTAAGGGTATAGATGTCCACAGCAGCATAGTAGCAAAAGGTGCACAGGCTGCCATTAATAAGATTGTATGTAAATCGAAGTTAAATGAAAAAGATTTAGAATGATTGAAAAAATACATCACTATAAAGCTAGTCCAGAGGCTTGAGCAAATTATACAAGTTATCAAATAATTAAGCTTTTCACATATTATTGAATTTTCTTTTTGTTTAAGCCAGTCTGATAAGAGCGTCCTTGGTTCTTCTAAGAGTACTGATTGCGTAGCGATATATGCCAAGCTTGTATTTGCTATATAGAAGAATAGTAAATCTATTAACTTAATCATTTATTGTTGCCTCATCGTACATAAATCTTTCTGTATTTATTTGAGTTAGAGCTTCATATAAAGCTCTTTTCATTCTTTCGTTGAGTTCTGCGATTATATCATGTTCTTTTGTTTTTATAAAATCAAGAAGTTCAATATAATCGTCCTTTTTTAAAAAGTAAATATGAAATTTATTATCATATAGGAAGTCTGTTGAGATTGCGTCTAACTCTATTTTATTTGCTGTGTAGTAGCTTTGATAATATTCTTGTAAATACTCAAACATTTCGTCTGTACCTGCGTTTTCGTCTTTATATATTCTTTTAAAGAATGATATTTCCCACTTTTGAACATCTTGAGTAATGATTAAGTTACTTATATCTTTAATAGATAGAGAATGCTCTTTTTTTAGTTTTGAAAGATTCTTAAATTTATATAGTTTTTTTATTGTTCTGATTAACATTTACACTCCAAATAAAAAAATAAAGCTAGGAGATGTTAATCTCACTAACTTTAATATTCTAACATATAATTACAGCTTAACAACTAACAAAAGGTTCTAGAGCTTTTTCCATTACCGTTTGAGGTGTCATATCTGAATTAAATGCTTTTAAAATATTTGGAGAGTATCCAGATATTAGTGCCGTTCCATTTTGATCAAATTTCACTGGGTGGTTCTCTTTGTTTTTGGTACTAACGTTCCAGAATATCAAGTTCGGTCTTTTCATTCCAGCTATTTCGAACATTTTATCGATTGCTTCAAAATTAGTCTCATAGCCATATGTAGCTCTGTCGAATTCCATATCTGATATAACTAGTATATTCTTTGGCATGTCTTGTTGACCTAGCTTTGATCTTGTTGCAGCATGTAAGATCAGTTTGAATACTTTTTTTAGATCTGTATTCTCTATTATCGGTGGTATGCTTGCAATTTTTTCAGCTATCGTCTGATCTTCTTCGAATTGAACAAAGGAGGGCTTTGATGAAAAAGTTACCATTTTATCTTTCCATGGTCCTTTGAGTCTTTCGCTAGTATATAGAGCAAGTGAAAACGCTACTTCCAGGGGCTGGCCTATCATTGATCCAGAGCTATCTGCCACTACAAGGGTAGGAGTTTCATCTAGAAAGTTTGGTAAGTTGTCCCATAGTGCTTGGTTGTCTCTTGAGAGTTGTTTGATTTTCTTTACATTTTCTTCCAATGGGTCCCATCGGTGTTTTTGTGTATGTAAACCGTAATTATGCATTATGCATTTCTTTAAGATTTGATGCGGCCATATAGTTTGAGTATTGATAGTCGCATTTCCCTCTTCTACATCTGATAGGAAAGTATCAAATTCCTTCGGGGCGTTTCTTTGAAATGCTTTACGGGATTTCAACATGCATTGACTTGGTACGTGTTGGAAATTGATATTGCTCCAATCTTTAGAGCACATTTGTGTCTCTGTTACTGAAGTGTTTCTAGCAAGAAATTTTCTATACTCTTTTGGAGAGAGATTCATTAACTTTGCAATTGCTCTTGCATAGTATTTATTCGTAGATTTCTCTCTTGGTAACCATTTAGCTGCTAGAGGGTTGACACTTGCATCTTCTACCCATTTTTCAATGGCTTGTAATTTTAGATTTGTAGTCCAAAGAGATATTAAATCGTCATACCTTCCATGTTTAATCATTTCTAAAATGAACAAGTCGCTGTTTAAAAAATTTCTATTGTAAGCGACATGCGCTAAGCATTGTCTGCCGATATCTCGCATTCCGGGACCTTTCCTTGGGCTTCTAACCCAAAAAGCAAGTTTAGTAGCGATTAGGGGATCTTCTTTATAAGCTTTTTTAAACAAGTCCACTGCTACCTCTAGAGGTGCTGTTGGAGCTTTAAAGAAGAAATCTAGAGATGCTAGTTTCGTTGTTGAATGTGTTGGTGCGCCGTTGTTTGTTTCTGAATCTGGTAGATCATTTAGTGCTGTAAACAGGTTGGTCATAATTACCTCCTTAATTGTGTTGTTTTTGAATTATTGTATTTATCAATCGGTTTAAATATAATTTTGTAATAAATTTGGATCGTATTTTTGAAGTTCCTTATTACTCTTTTTGCTTTTTCTTTTGTTTCGAACCCTTGTGATATTACAGTGATGTTTACGTCGTTGTTTTTACAAATAACTTCTTGTATATAATACATGTATTGCTCCTATTCTTGGTACTGAACGCAATACCCTCGTTAGAGGGTAGTTAAGTGCAAAGCAAGGATTCGAACCTTGTTCCTATTGCAATCTAGGTTGTCGCTAAACTCAGTCTCCTTTCATATTGCACTGAATAGACTCTTTGCATAAAATGGATGCGGGAGCCGGATTCGAACCGACGATCTTCGGGTTATGAGCCCGACAAGATACCACTTCTCCACCCCGCAATAGCGCAATCATCTTTAAATTTCAAACTTCAAGTAGGTGTTCGTAGACGGAAGAGGGTTTGTACTCCCTTTAGTAATGTTTTTCAATTACCTATGATTGCACACGCCTATACCTTGTGAAAACTTTCTCATTTTTTCACTAAGTGATTCTGCAGTTTTAGAGTCGTTCTTTTTGGTTCACTTTTCAAAAAGGCTGACTTGTTTTTAATTAGTTTCGCGTACAATGAATACATCCATAACTGTATTCATCTTAGCTAATTCTTGCATTCTGTTTCTTGCAAGGTCTTCGGTTGCATATGCTTCGCTATTGTAAGGAAGCATACTACGAACATCTGAATGAAATATATATTTAACTATAAACATTTTATATATCCTTTTTAACTAATTTAGGAATTAGTTTTACTGTTCCATAATTATATTTATTGATGTGTTGTACTAGCTGTATTAAAGAATAAGTATTGCATTCTTCTGCTAATTCAGGATATTCTGATTGCAAATACAATTCTGTTGCTCCTAATGTGCTAAATACTTCTAATTTTGCATTATTTATTATTACATATACTGTCATTTCCATTCCCCTGTTGTTGTTGAGTACGATTTACCTTCACTACTATAATACATTGCAGAAAGGTAGCCTTTAAATTCGTATGATTCCTCTTTGTGCTTATTCAAAAGCTCTTCATGTTCTTGAATAAGATTATTGCTTTCATTAGGTTTAGCATCTTCATACGTTTCCAATGTGATGTGCGGAGAGCTTAAACCGTTGTACAATTTTTGATTTTCTAATCCTAGGACCAAAGTCATTACACGGTCGTTTTTGAGTATAATTAGTTCTTCAAACATAATTTCGGTTCCAATCATGTTGAAAAAAGCATTTCTTTTATCTTCTAGTTGCTTTTTCCTTCTGTCGAAAGAAGAATCACTTTCATCTGGATTTCTTTTAATAGATCTGTACGGTTGATACCATAAAGTACAATGTGTGTTTGGAGGTACATTGCCTCCAGATATCACATAGCTTACTATCTTTTTTTTATTTCTAATTTTAGTCATTGGGATCTCCTATGATCTTAAGTACTGTACATCTTTCTTTCTTATTAACTCTACTATTTCTTCTCTAGTCTTTCCTAAGATTTCTGTTTGAAAAACTGTTATCTCATCATCATAATATGGAAAAACATATTGTTGGCCTACTTCTGTTTGACCTACAATCATAGCACTTCCGTTTGTTGGTACCGTAAGTATTGGCCCGAAGCTGTGTTCAATTAATTTACTGTTTATTTGCTTCAAAGATTTCATGCTAAACATGTCTTGATACAATTTTATTACCATAGCTCTAATAATCATAATTTTCTCCTATATTTAATTACTAAATACCCCCCTCGTTAGAGGGGGATAAGTATGGTTCGTTTGTTGCTTGTTTGTTCATTATATATAATGGTGCCAGTATACATTTTTTTCGAATGTTTTGAAAATTGGTTATTTGCTGTTCGTATACTTATTAAAACAGGATCCGTTGGCATTACTGCCAAGAAGAATATATTGAAGCTCTAATTTATAAGTTGCTGTACAGATCCTTAGTAAAACCCCCTGTTAAGGGGAGTCTCATTTAGCTGTAAAGAAAGTGCAATAGTTGAATTGTACTTTATCTATTTTTTTTGGATTTCTGCATTTAATGAATGCGCCGATTCTTTTTTTAATCCTATCGTAGATTTTCTCTTTGTCTGGTTTTATTTCTTTTGTATAGAAAAAACATTTAGTGCAGATTGGTCCAGTTTCTCTTCTTGGGAAGATTCTTTGTTCTTTCAGTTGTTCTAAATAGTCCATATATTTGTTCATAGTAGCCTTTATAAATAAAAAAGTGCAGATATAGTATAGGAGCACTATACCTGCATAAAAACTAATGTTTTTTATAATTTTAACAACCAAGGAGGATTTACTTTTATTTTAAAACAAAAAAAGTAATAAAAAAACTTATAGGAGGTAACACAAATTGCTAGACATTGTTTATGTAAGCAATTGCTTTGTTATTCGGTGTTTTCGTATATACGGTAAGTGTTTAGTCTTTCTAAAAAACGGTAAGTGTTTGTTTTTTATAGACTTATTTACAAAAACAATATTGCTTTCTATGTCGAAAGCATTACTTTTTCTATAAAGTGATAATTAATTATAAAAACAGTTATTCTTGGCTGTTTTTATGCTTAGTTTTTCTACTATATTTACTTTTATCTTTATGTGCGCCAGCCTTACGGTTCTGCTCTACATGCATCTGTTGAATTGGGTTGCGTTTAGTAACTTTCTCTTTCTTTTTCCCTGCCATAACTTCTCCCTCGAACTAAATATTACCCTCGTTAGAGGGTCGTTCCTGACTGAATCGCCCATCAATCCTTCTTAAATGATATACTCTATTTAATAAGTATATTACAAGTAACCATTAAATCTTTTTCTAAAAAAAGATTAAGCATGTAAAAACTTTACATGTTCATTATTCTATACATTCATATTACTTTAGATTAGTATATTGTACATTGATATGAGTCGTATGTTTTTGGTCTTTTTTATGGTTGGTTTATTTGTTAGGTTTCATAAAGGTTTCATATTAGTTTCATATTAGTTGTACCTATGCCGAAGGCATTTCCGCCTGCTAGTCCGTATACTCTTGACGGAACAATTGTTTATTTCTTTCCTTTCCCTTTTACTGAAGGGGTGTAGCCTGTCGGCTACTGGTCGTGTGCACACTTTTACTATTCTTCCCCAGTTTTTAAACTGATATAGTGTTTTTTCACACGTTTTTACACGTTTTCAATGAAAAAGGGTGTTCTAAGAAACAGACTTCATACGCTTTCGTACGATTCCTAGAACTCGTTTCCAACCAGTGGCAACTCAATTGTTGCTTGGTGAAATCGTCGTTTTTAGTATCAAAAGACTGCTTTCCCTAGGGGGTCAACACTTTTCTGCTTACTGAAAAAACTTATTGTGGTCTGCATAGTCTGCGATGCATTCATATAAGGTTCCAACTACCTCATAAACCCTGGCACCTTTTGGATGATGCACTGTAGTAACAGGTTAACGTTACTAAGAAAGACCCCTCGTTAGAGGGAGTCTTAATTTTTAGTTCTAACTTTTTTCATAGGGGGTGTGGCGATTAATTATTCGCTCACATTACCGACATGTATATTTTTTCTCAATATACTGTCAGCTTTGTTAATTAGATCTTTTTCTTGTTCTAATCTTGTATCTTCTCTTACTGCCAATATGCTGAATATTGGTTTTACTAGATCTAGTATTGTATGAGAATTGCTAAAAATAACATTTACTAGTTCTGCATTTGAATCTGGATCCTTAATTGATTTGAAAACCTCTTTCAATTTCTCTCCGTTTTCTTTTACAGTTGTATTCGTTCTAATAACGTTGCAAATGCCTGCTATCATTGACAAAGCCTCTTTATCAAGTGTTGACAAAAGTCTAACAATCTCAAAGGTGTTCTCTAAGTTATTTTCTTGTTCCGTATGATTTTCTCTTTCCATTTGTTACCTCCTATTTTATGTAACTAAGATTTCCCCCCTGTTAAGGGGTACTCTCTTCAAATTCTCTTTTCTCTTCTTCTGTAAGTTCATAACTCACAGGATATTTCTGTAGATATATATAGTTGCTAAGAATATTTACTCCTTTGCATGTTATCCAACCGAATAGGCTAACAAACATCCAGAGTAAATATTCGAATTCTAATATCAGCATTACGTTACGCTTTTTTCTGTTGTTGGTTTTGCTGTTGGTTCGTGAAGTTGTCCACAGTGTTCTCCACTGTTTCCCTTGCTCTTTCAAATCCTTGATTGACCGCATTGAGACCCTTTTCGGTAACCCAGTCTGATATGCTCCAGTCAACTGTAACTTGAAATGCTTTTTCTAACATTGCCACAATGGCGTCTGCCAACAGGCTCATTACGATCATCGGTATCACAAAGCACAGAAAGAACAATTGTAAACATGACATAAGATTTACACCTATCCACTTCAAGAATGCCCAGATACCTAAAATACCTGCTACCGATATCAATACAGTTGCC
>Ga0098059_1000269_pt1 | contig 37657 bp, 40 predicted proteins | sample 20_taG_FD_92580 | JGI IMG/M metagenome (GOLD analysis project Ga0098059, IMG submission 92580) | Marine viral communities from the Subarctic Pacific Ocean - 20_ETSP_OMZ_AT15318 metaG | ecosystem: Environmental > Aquatic > Marine > Oceanic | place: Subarctic Pacific Ocean | collected 2015-01-19
CAACTTTTTATAACATTGGAGACTATTTAAAACATGGCAACAAAAATAGACGTACAACAAATTGGGTGGGACGAATCTATAGGAGAAGACGTTTCAATATCAGGCAGTTTAACAATTACCGATGACCTAATGGTCAGTCAGTACATCAAACACAACGGTGATGGAAATACTCTCATCCAGTTTGCTGATGATAAAGTGATTCTCAAGGCAGGTGGCAAAGCCATGGTTACTTTGGAGGAAAAAGGTTCTGCACCCCACGAAATTACGCTTAACGATGGAGGCAACAACATAGATTTTGTTGTTAAGGGCAACGGATCCAATGGGGGAAACCCCGGAATGAAGTTTGATGCATCTAATAACAGAGTGGGTATTAATGGAGTGGGCACTCCTGCAACGGAACTTCATATCAACGGTGCCCTCACGTTAAATGAAAAGTCTTCTGACCCATCTGACCCATCAGAAGGTCAGTCTGTCTTGTGGATGTCTAACGGCAATGGTACTGGGGATGATGGAGATATTCTAATGAAGATTACGGCAGGCGGAGTTACAAAGACTGTTACGCTGGTTGATTTTAGCGCATCCTAGTCCCGCCACCTCCATGTTGCAACAAGTGCAGACACTTATCACATAACTGTTTCAGACATTCCCCATTCTAATATCTAAATAAAGCACTAGACAAAAAGGAATGAGAAATGATTGAGTTATGGTCTCTATGCGGGTTAGTGCTCGCAGGAATATCAGTGATGAGTAATGATGCCGCCCAAACCCTTGGAACCTTCATGGCATCAAGCATGAAAAATATCTTATTAATATTAATTACCCTGACCCCTTCAGTCGGAATTGCACAACCAAAGTTTTGGTTTTCAAATAAGGTTGAGATTGGGTATGACAAGGTGTTTGTGTCGGAAAAGGTGACTTTCAAGGAGGGTGTCCTTGCAAAGAGTGCATTCTCATCAGGATTGAAATTTAAAATGTCCGACAATGTGAGGTATAGGATTTTTTACCAATTGCAAAACTCTGAAAAAGACGCATGGGCGAACAATCATTTTATTGGAACAAAGATTTCCTTTAAGTTGAGATGACTTGTGTTTTCTTTTTCATTAACTAATTAACATGTGTTTACAATTATAGAATTAACTGGTTCATCCTACAACCCAATAAGTATTTCACTTAACGTTTTAGCAGATTGTATTTTATTTGCATCTCTGTGGTATGCACACAAACACTCCTTCTCCCCACCAGAAAAGTAGTAGTTTTTTTATCTTTCTTGACCTTATGGTTGGGTAGTGTTGTATTTATGATATGGCATATTCAAAAGAAGTTATAGATCACTATGAGAATCCAAGAAATGTTGGATCCATGGACAAACAAGACGAGTCTGTAGGCACAGGTCTTGTTGGTGCACCATCTTGTGGAGATGTGATGAGACTTCAGATCAAAGTTGACGAGAACGGCATCATTCTCGATGCTCGTTTCAAGACCTATGGTTGCGGTTCAGCAATCGCTTCATCGTCTTTGGTGACGGAGTGGGTAAAGGGTCGCACTATCGACGAAGCACTGGAGATTAAGAATCGAGATATTGCTGACCATCTGGCGCTGCCCCCAGTCAAGATCCATTGCTCAGTGCTTGCAGAAGATGCAATTCGTGCAGCGATCGAAGACTATAAAAGCAAGAAAGGCGACCAATGAGATGGTTGGCATAACGGAACAGGCGGCAGACAAGGTCAAGCAATTGATTGAGGGTCGCGACTCTATCCGTGGTCTACGCCTAGGAGTTCGCGGTGGTGGTTGCTCCGGTTTCACTTATTTTCTTGAGTTTGCAGAATCCCCAAATTCAGGCGACAAGGAACTCCTCTCTCATGGGATAACACTCTTCGTGGATCCGAAGAGTTACCTCTATCTATTGGGCACTGAGGTCGATTACGTCGACAGTCTTTCAGGTTCAGGATTCAAGTTCACCAACCCGAATGCCCGACGCACATGCGGTTGCGGAGAGAGTTTTAGCATTTAATTAGTCTTTCCTTCGAGTGCAAATTTCCGCAGGAACCACTCCAACTTTACCTTTTCTAGTTTCAAGGCACTTTTCTTTCGGTATGAAAAATACTTCTGTAAAGAAAGTGACCCACACCCAAAACAACAAGATTAATATAATTGAGATATTGCTTTTCACAAGGTAATTATTTCGAATGGTATTAAAAGCAATTTTAAGAAAACCTTGGCGTTCATCCCGAGGAAAAGTTTACAAGACAGGAACTACCTTTGAATATGTTTGCAGGAGTATCGACGGACTATCTTGCTGGTACCACTATAGAGTGCCAAATCAAGAATCCGGATACGTTTCAGTGCCGAACTTTGTGTTTAAGATCTATACAGAACAGGAAAGATACATGGTTGAACTTCGAAAAAAAGATAGAGAGGAGTTTATAAAAGCAACCAGAGACATATTTATTATATGAAGTTGATTAGGTATATTTTAATTTTTTTGGTCTCTGCTTGCACATCCTCCGTCCAACCTAGAGGCGACAATAATACAGAACTGATAGTGACTTATGAGGGCAAGGAAGTACACCGCTCTGGATCTAGATACAATAATATGGACGATTTATCGAATGCGATAAATTATTCTTCATCTGAGATTTACATAATTTTTGGTGCTAAGTGGTGTGCTAACTGCAAGCATCTCTATAAAGCACTTGACCAATCAGGACATTCAGATAAGGTTTTGATATTGAATGTCGATGAGGATTGGGTCGCCAAATTGGCACTGGCGGCAGGAATCAAATCCGTTCCAACAATGATTGTTGTAAATGAAGCGAGAGAACCCATTGCAGTAAGGCAGGGCGCATCCCAAATAGTAATGTACTTGATAATAAATGTGGAAACATAATGGAACCCACAATAATTGCACAAGTCATGTGCCTAGCTTTAATGTCCCCGGAATTTCATCTTAACAAGTCGCGACAAGACCTTGCTTGCAGGTCTATCGGTCAGATACTTGAAGACTCCGAAGAGAGCGATGTAGATCCATCACTTTTGATAGCAGTTATTTTCACAGAAAGTAGTTGGCGAAAAAGTGCGGTCAGTCCCGTCGGTGCTTGCGGTTTGACACAGGTGATCCCCAAGTATACTGGTGGTAGTCTGACAGGCACAAGGAGATACACCTGTTCCCAACTGAAGAGACCTAGGAATGCCATCAGGGCGGGATCAAAGATTCTTGGTTTTTGGATAAATAGGTATGGAAATGGGAACATAAAGGTCGGATTATGTGGGTATTCTTCTGGTTTTCGATGCAAAGGAGAGAGACCACTCAAAGCAGGCATGAGATATGCCCTTAAAGTCTTAAAGATGAAGAGGAAAATAGATAGAATATATAAGGAAAAACTATCTATTTATAACAGACATTAAAGAAGGTGATGCTAGTGATGATAACGTTAATTCTGATCATTATTGGGCACTTTCTTTAAAATTTCAGGCAACATAATGTAATATATTAGACATGAATACATACAATATAAAAATAAAACACAGAATCACAAAAGAGCACAGGGTTTATAAGAAAGACTACTTCACCTTTTCAGAGGCATTCCAGTTTGCATATCTAGAGTCGAAGAAGAATCCTCAACAGAGTTGGGAAATAATAGACATCTTCAAGGAGGGATGAGAATGAAGGATTGTTACTGGGGCAATGAGGTGGAAGACCTTCCGACAGAAAAGGAAAAGACAACTCCGCATGAGTTTGCGAGCGAGTCTGCAACTGGACACGCTTCCACAGACCGAGATCTGGTCGAATTTAGTCATAATAGGATATATTTTTATTCTGGCGTTACTCGTCCAAAGATCTTGAAACTAAACAAGGGTATATTTAATTTAAATGTTAATTTGTCATCTAGAACTTCGATGATGGAGTATCAACCACCACCTATTAAATTACACATCAACAGTTATGGGGGATCTGTTTTCGCAGGTCTGTCCGCCGTGGATTATATAAAAAATTCAAAAATCCCTGTTCATAGTGTTATTGATGGTTGTGCTGCTTCCGCTGCGACTCTTATGTCTGTGGTCGCCCACCGAAGATACATGCACAGAAACGCCTGTATGTTGGTGCACGAACTTTCTGGGTTGATGTGGGGCAAATTCAAGGACATGAAGGATGATATGGAAAACTCTAATATGCTGATGGAGAAGATAAGAAACATATACAAGCAACACACCAAGATCCCACAAGAGGAGTTGGATAAGATCTTGGAACATGACTTGTGGTGGGAAGCGGAAAAGTGCTTAGAATATGGAATGGTGGATGAGATAATATGACAACCAAAAAAAGAAGAAAGATAGGCATAACTAAGGCAAAAAGGATCATAAGGACCATCTTAGAGGATAGAGAGGAATTCCTTGGCATAAACTGGAAAAACTTCAAAAAGAATGATGATTTATACCAAACTACCATGGAGAAAATGTCACTAGACGCCTTGATCACCCTGTTAGATCACCCAGACGTTAAGAACGTTTATTTTCACCCATCGGTTGCACCACCAGGTTCCGGCGTCGACGGCATTGCACTTAGATATAGAATTTATTTTGAATTTGTTTGAGAGTCTTGGTCCATCTTTAGTATCGTCGCCTTGCCTTCTTCGATGAATTTTGTCAAATCTTCGTACCTTACGGACAAGGATATGTGGTGGAAGTTTCGAACTGACGCAACCAGTATTCCAATCAGTCTATAATCTTCGTCGAAGATGGCACTCCCAGACGATCCGCCAACCGCAGGCACTGTGTATAGGTCGGAGTTCACACCCGGCGCACTTCCAGAATATATCCCTGTTAAAATTGGTACCGCTGGCAGATGTGTAATCCCCATCGGTGCACTTATATTGTAGACCTTGTCCCCAACTGATGGTTTAGGACCTATCTTTACTGCTTTTGCAGGTATTTTGGGGGATGCTATCATGCAAATGTCCACTTTTTCTAGTGGAGGTTTAGTTGAAAGGATTACAACTGATTTGAACGTTCTGTTTTTAAAGTCGACAACCAGAAGTTCCGTTTCTATTTCTTCTATTCCGGATAGCACATTGTCACTTACTAGTGTCTGGCACACATGTGCGGCAGTGAGCATTATCGTATTTTTTTGAGTATGACCGATTATTACCCCCGACCCAGTAGAATAGTAGGTTCCGGTCTCGCATTTGTTGTTTGGGACTTCTTTGCACTTTGTTATTTTAATTTTTTTCACTACCTTTACAAAGGATTCGACTGGAGGAGGAACTTTTTTAATAGAGTTCTTATTGACGCAAGATGGTAAAAATAGACAAAAAAGACACAACAAACTGATTGATTTCATGGGCAAATACCTCGCTCCTATACTAAGTATAGTATAAAAATTAAATTTTATTGAGGAGAATTCTACATTGTGTAACATGATTATATTTTTATCTTCTCTTGTAACGTCGGGAATCACCTTCAATTCGGTAGACCAGGGCATTGAGTCTAATCTAGAGAGCAGGGTGGTCAAACAGTACAAGAGAGGCATCCATAGAGTCTTCATGGGGGACTCCATCCCCAAGCATGAACAGAAAATACTTTTTACAACACTTTTAACAGATTGGGAAAAAAGCAAATAATATCTAATTAATATATAAGAACAAGGAGAAATCTTGACTAAAAAGACTTATGTGTTGGACACCAGTGTCTATCTTACGGATTCCCAGTCTATATACAATTTCAAAAACAATGACATTGTCGTCCCATTGAAGGTGCTTGACGAAATAGACAAGCATAAAAAGAGGCAGGATAGTGTTGGTGTTCAAGCAAGAAATATAATTAGAATTTTTGACCAATTGAGGGATAGGGGCAATCTCTTTAAGGGCGTTCGTCTTAGGAAAGGACAAGGGATACTTATAGTCAGAAAGTATAACCCCTTTTGTCTTCCTGATGACCTGGAATTGGAAGATTCTGATAACCAGATAATTGCAACCGCCCTCACCAGTAAGAGTGAAAATCCAAAGAGGAAAGTCGTTCTTGTATCTAGAGACATCAACATGCGAGTCAAGTGCGATGCTCTAGGGATAGATACAATGGATTACGACTTGGAACAGGTGGTGGACGATCCAGAGGGGTTGTACTCTGGAACTCAGACCCTGTCAGTACCAGATTCATTTGTAGAGGGTTTTTATTCAGATTCTGTCTTTTTAGACGAAAAACATGGAAAATTCTATCCAAATCAGTTTATAATGTTATCATCAAAGGAGAACGAGAAGAAGACGGCACTTGCAAAATTTAAAGGTTATGGACTTCCTCTGAGAAGAGTGTCGACGCTTAAATCGACTATTTGGGGCGTCCGCGGACGCAACAAGGAGCAAACCTACGCACTGGACCTGTTAATGGATCCATCCATTCCAGTTGTTACTTTGGTAGGACAGGCAGGTTCAGGCAAAACCCTCCTCGCCCTTTGTGCCGCATTGGAGCAAACATTTGGATCAGAACCACAGTATAAGAAGATAGTGGTAACAAAACCAGTTCAGCCGGTTGGCAAGGATATAGGTTTTTTACCGGGCACCATGGAAGAGAAGATGCTGCCTTGGTTGGCACCGATACAGGACAATTTACAATACCTTTTCGGAAACGATAAGATGACTTTGGACATGTATGCGAATGAGGGAAAGATAGAGGTGGAAGCGATGACTTTCATAAGAGGTAGATCAATAGCGAATGCATTTATTATAGTGGACGAAGTCCAGAATATGACCCAGCACGAAATCAAAACAGTTCTTACTCGTGTCGGAGAAGGCACGAAGGTGGTCTTGACGGGGGACATAGATCAGATAGATAACGTCTATATAGACGCTACAAACAATGGTCTCACTTATGTTGTTGAGAGGTTTAAAGATCAGGACATAAGTGGGCATATGACTTTAACAAAGGGAGAAAGATCTGACGTGGCAACAATTGCTGCTAAGATTTTATAAGTTAGGAACAGCATGAAAGTGGAATTTGAAAAAAACGACAAAAATCCAGATTTAGACAAAGAAGTAGAAAACTCTACAGAACTTAAGGAAATTCTGGTTAGTTATGTAGGATCAAAGGTGTCACCACCAGACGGTGAATCGGTGACCATCGCAGATATAACGGAAGTACTCGCCGATGAGTTTCCAGAGTTTTTAATGGTGGTAGCAGAGGAGAACTTTATGCGAGGTTACTCTCAAGCTCTGGAGGACAGAGAGGGCGTGATCCTTAATCCCCTCTCTGACAAGAATGAAAAAAATAATAAAAAATAAAGAAGAGAACAAGAGGCATTTCGTGTCAAGCGGGATCCAAGTCGTGGTCAAGGACGCCCTACCAGAAGATGTCAATATACGAAACATACTTCGGATAGTGTTCGCTTCTATCCCACAATCTTATTTGGAGTACGTTGATGCACTGTACGTTGGGCAGTTTGAGTCCTTGTCGGACAAAGATTTCGCTGCCATGTATTCTCAAGGCGCAATTTATTTGAACAATGTACAGGTTTCCGAGGAGGACGCTTCTTCTCATATAATACATGAGTTCGGACATGCTTTGGAGAAAAATAATTCTTCTGTTATTTACTCTGATGGACTTATTGAGAGGGAGTTCATTGCCAAGAGGGAACGGGTCCATTCCCTGCTCTTGGCGGAAGGCATAGATGTGCCGCTGTCTTATGTTTATGATGTAGAATATAACGTTGAGTTTGATTCGATATTGTACAATGAGGTTGGATATCCGATGCTGACCATGTTGACAACGAACATATTTTATTCGCCGTACTTCATGACCTCCATCAATGAATACTTTGCAGGTACATTTGAGGTCTTTTATGGAAAAAGGGATGTAAGTTTTGTTAAACAGGTGAGTCCATCTGTTTATGAGAAAATAATAGAATTGGAGGTTGATTAATAATGACTAGGTTAGAATGCCAACTGGAAGAAGTTGGGGAAGAGATTGTTTTAACAGTTTCAGTGCTTCCGCGCTTTGTTGCTTCAGAGGAGGTTACTAGATTTGGAAACGATGAGGCAAAAGAGTTTTTGCTTGACAAAAATATCAAACATGGTATAATGGTATCATCTCCGCGAGAATCTTTGTCGAACTTTAATAAAGGTTCGCTATCTTGTGGAAAGTGGATATTTACCAAGATTAAGGAATCAAGTGAAAAACAAACGACAGCAAGAAGAAGACCAAAACCTTCGAGAACCAAGAAGTAAAATAAGTTACTCTGAATTTAAGACATTCCAAGAGTGTCCGTATAAGCACAAACTTTCATATATAGATGAGGTTGCTAAATTTGAGGGAAACGAATATACTGCATTTGGCACATCAATGCACCATGTTTGTGAGCAGGTAGTACAAGACCAGCAACTTGGAGTGCAGGATCTTAGTGACCTCTTCATCAATAAACTGTTAGAAGAGGTGCTGTCCTTAACAGAGAAATCCATAGATCTTGACAAAAACCTGCTCCGCGAAATGAAGGACCAAGGAAAAGTACTCTTGGATAAGATACTGCCCGCCTTAGAGTCTGCTTTTGGCGATTTTGAAGTTGTATCCGTGGAAGAAATGTTGTATGAAGACATGTCCCTGGTAGACCTTAGAGACATGAACTTCAAGGGATATGTGGATCTGGTCATAAAGACTCCTGATGATAAGTATCATATAATCGATTGGAAGACTTGTTCTTGGGGGTGGAACATGAAAAAGAAGACCGATCGATTGGTGACCTATCAGTTAACTTATTACAAAACTTTTTTTGCACAAAAGCACAATATTCCATCATCTCAAATTGAGACACACTTTGCTCTCCTGAAGAGGACAGCAAGGAAAGACCAAGTGGAAATCTTTAGGGTGACTAGTGGTGAAAGAAAAGTGAATAATTCCTTAAAACTTTTGCAAAAAACTGTTAAAAGTATTAATAAGGGAACTTCTTTTAAGAATAGGTTGTCTTGTAGATACTGCAATTTTCACAATACAGAGCACTGTACATAGGAACATCAATGAGCGAAAAGATAAAAATAATGACCATTTCTGATTCTCCATTTGCGCCTTCGGGAGTCGGAACTCAAACGAAATATATGATTGAAGCACTGCTTAAGACGGGAAAGTTTAGCGTGTTCTCCATTGCCGGGGCAATCAAGCACGTAGACTATCGAAGAATTCAGACAGACGAATATGGCGAGGACTGGATAACGCAACCGATTGACGGATATGGAAATCCGGAAGTTCTAAGATCTTTGGTGATGCACAAGAAACCAGACATTTTATGGTTTATGACAGATCCTAGGTTTTACGAGTGGTTGTGGAATATGGATAATGAGATTAGGAAAAACGTTCCTATGGCATATTATCATGTTTGGGACAACTATCCTTATCCTACATTTAATAGAAAGTGGTATTTATCAAACGATTTGGTTGCGAATATAAGCAAAGTAACAGACGACATAGTGAAGACAGTCGCACCTGAAGTGTCCTCGGTGTACATTCCCCATGCAGTAGATCCAGAAGTTTTTAAGAAATACGACGAATTCGAGAGAGACTCACAGTTTGATGGCAAGTTTTTATTTTTTTGGAATAATCGCAACGCCCGACGAAAGCAATCGGGTTCCCTCATCTTTTGGTTCAAAGAATTTTTGGACAAGGTTGGTCACGACAAAGCGGGGTTGATCATGCACACAGACCCTAGGGATGAGCATGGGCAGGACTTGATAGCAATCGTGGAAGAGTTGGGACTAACAGAAGGTCAGGTGATGTTGTCTACGGACAAAGTGTCTCCTGACGATTTGGCAAAATACTATAATCTCGTGGATTGTACTATTAACATATCAGACGCAGAAGGTTTTGGTTTGGCAACCCTAGAATCGTTATCTTGTGAGACTCCGGTCATAGTCAACATGACTGGTGGACTCCAGGAGCAAGTCACTGACGGAGAAAGTTGGTTCGGTATCGGAATAGAACCATCCTCGAAGGCAGTGATAGGTTCTCAGCAGGTGCCATGGATTTATGAAGATAGGATTAACAAGGAAGATTTCATCGCCGCTTTGGAGAAGATGATCTCTGCTCCCAAGGAACAAATTGAGTCTTGGGGACGCGACGGTCGCGCCCATGTCGAAAAGAATTATAGTTTCGACAACTATGGCAAGACATGGGTAAAGACCCTCACGGACTTGCACGAGAGGTGCGGTTCTTGGGAGGAAAGAAAAGATTACAACAATTGGGGATTATTTGAATTATGAAAGTTTTATTAGAGGCACCTATACTAACGCAGTCGGGATACGGAGAACACTCAAGGTTGGTGTTCCGAGCACTAAGGGAGTACCCAGATGCAGATATTTATGTAAACCCGTTGAGTTGGGGTACCACAAGCTGGTTGTCAGACTCCAATAAAGAGCGACTTGCGATAGATGAGTGCATCAGGAAGAACGTGGTCTATTTTCAGCAGGCGCAATCCGCCCAGCAGCAACCTCAGTACGATATGCAGGTTCATGTTGGGATACCGAATGAGTTTGAGAAGAAGGCGAGTTATTCTGTTTGTGTCACTGCGGGCATCGAGACGACGAAGATATCTCCAAGATGGATTTCTTCTATTAACAACGGGATAGACAAGGTTATTGTGCCATCTCAACACGCAAAACTTGGATTTACAGACAGTGAGTATAATTTTCAACACGAGGGTCGAGAGGTTACCTTGGAGTGTCGTAGAACCCCAGTAGACGTAGTGCCTTACCCGGTTAAAGACATAGAGTCAGACCTTGTTGATCTCGATTTGGAATATGATTTTAATTTTTTGAGCATTGCAATGTGGGGAGAGAGAAAGAATATTCCTAACATGTTAAAGTGGTTTGTGGAAGAATTTCGAGACGATAAAGTTGGATTGGTACTGAAGACGACATTCTCTAGGAATTCAACACCAGATTTAGAATTTTGCAAGAAAGTTATATCTAATCTTTTGTCGGAGTTCGGCGAGCGCACCTGCAAGATTTACCTCCTTCACGGAGACTTGTCGGAACAACAGTTGCATTCTTTGTATGAGAATCCAAAGATAAAATCTTATGTATCGTCAACGCATGGCGAAGGGTACGGATTACCTCTTTTTGAGGCGGCATACTCCGGTCTCCCTGTCGTCACAACTGATTGGTCCGGGCACTTGGATTTTCTATATGGGGAAACGAAGGATAAGAAGTCTGGGAAAAAGAAGAGGAAGGCGCTTTTTGCTAAGGTGGAATATAGTCTAGAAAACGTGCAACCTTCGGCCGTATGGCAGGACATAATAGTGCCAGACTCTCAGTGGGCATATCCAACAGAAAAGTCTTTTAAGAGTCAGATTCGCAAGATGTACAAACAGCATGGCATCTACAGGGGTTTCGCAAAGACGCTAAAGGCACAAGTGCGAGAGAACTTTCAATATTCCAAGGTCTTGGAGCAAATGAAAGAAGCACTCGTCCCAGAACACTTACGAAGAGATAAGGAGTGGGATGATACGCTTTCGTCAATTGAGATCCTATGAGAATAGGTTTCATTTCGGACTTTTTTCAAGACAATCTACTCGGCGGAGCGGAATTGAACGATGGGGTTCTAATCGACCACCTGAGTACTAAGTACGAAGTTGTAAAGATATCCAGCACTCAGTGTACTCCAGAATCCCTCCATAGATTAGACTTTGTTATATTGTCTAATTTCGTCGGATTGTCCGACCAAAGCAAGTCTCATTTAGTAGACAATACCCCATACATTCTGTACGAACATGACCACAAATACGTGGTCAATAGAGATCCTTCGAAGTTTAAGGATTTTACGATCCCCAAAGAGTATTTGATAAACCAAGAGGTCTATTCAAGTGCAAGAAGAGTGGTGTGCCTCAGTAGTTCTCAGACTGATACAATTAGGAAAAACTTAAATATTGAGAATTTGCACAACATATCTTGCAGTCTTTGGTCGGAAGATCGCCTATCTTTGTTGAGGCAGTTTGGGTGCAACGAGAAGAGCGACAAATTCGCAATAATGGATTCCAAGAATCCTATTAAGAACACCGCCAAGGCGGAATCTTTTTGCCGAAAGAATGATATCAAGTATGATCTGATAAGGGATTCGAATCCTGTTCGCTTTTTGGAAATGCTATCCGGGTATAAGGGTCTGGTATTCTTCCCAGGTGTTTTGGAGTCCTTGTCAAGAATATCTGTTGAGGCAAAAATGATGGGATGTAAACTGCTTACGACCCCGAGAATGCTGGGCGCTTCTTACGAAGATTGGTTTAAACTATCAGGTCCTGAGTTGATCGAGGTCATGGAACGGAACGTATCTTCTGCGCTTTCTAAGTTTGAGGAGATCATTGAGGAGTGATAGCGATAACGGGTGCAAATGGGTTTGTTGGTAGAAATTTGGTGAGATCCTTTCCGAAGGATCAGGACTTGATTTTGGTCGACTATGATTTTTCAAATTTGTCAAAGGAGACCAAATCTCGCCGTGGCCACGTATTCTTGCTAAGTCCAAAAGACTTTTTATACACTTTTGACCGCGGTCCATCGGCAGTTAAATTTGTGTTCCACCAGGGTGCCTGCACAGACACGATGTGCCAAGACTCTTCTTGCATGTTGGAGAAGAATTATAAGTACACTTACGAATTGATAGGACTGTGCTCAAGGTGGAAGGTGCCACTTGTTTATGCCAGTTCAGCGTCTGTTTATGGAGATGGACCTTTTGCCGAATCAGATCCTAAATCCCCCAAGAACATATATGCCAAGTCTAAAAGTATGATTGATGATTACGTTGAGATGCTTCTTGTGCATTCAAAAAGTCAAATAACGGGATTGCGATATTTTAATGTATATGGACCAATGGAAGAACACAAGGGCAAGATGTCTTCCGTCATGAATCAGTTCAAGATTCAAATAGATAACACTAAGAAAATTAATTTGTTTGAAAAAAGTTCCTCATACAAAAGAGACTTCATATATATAGAAGATGTTATAAAAATTAATAAGCACTTTTACAACAATGGTGTTTCTGGGGTGTTCAACTGTGGTACTGGACGGGCAAATAGTTTTATGGAGATACCTAAACAGTTAAAAAATCATTATGATTTTGATATAGTGGAGATACCGATGCCTGCCGGTCTAAAGGATCGATACCAAGAGTACACTCAGGCAGACGTTTCGAGACTTGCCTCGATTGGTGGGTATAAGGAAGATTTTTGCACTCTTGAGGAGGGTATAGCGAAATATGTCGAGTATTGGAACCACGGGGTTTGTTAATGGTTGTTTCGATGTTTTGCACTTTGGGCACTTAAGATTGTTAGAGTACGCTAAATCTAGGTCTGATTTTTTAATTGTGGCAATAGACAGCGACACCAGGGTCAGAAACAACAAGGGTCCGAATAGACCCTGCAACAATCAGCAAATTAGAGAGTATTTTTTAAGTTCTTTGAGGTTTGTCGATAGTGTTGAGGTTTTTGAAACAGACAAGCAACTGGAGGGTTTGGTCGCGAAATATAGTCCGGACATCATGGTTGTGGGTTCAGACTATAAAGACCGAAACGTAATTGGATCCAAGCACGCAAAGAGGGTGGAGTTTTTTGAGAAAATAAATGGATATTCAACAACACAAATATTGCAACATACTTCTGATAGGTGATTCTTGTATTGATAAGTTTCATTATGGGACTTGTGACAGGATTAGTCCCGAAGCGCCCGTTTCTGTGTTCAAGCACGATAGGACATTGGTTGGGGAAGGGATGTGTCTAAACGTGCAAAAGAACCTTTTAGCATTCGGTTTTGCGGAAGTATGTGTGATCACCAACACAGAAAAGATCACCAAGGAGCGTTTCATCGACGCCGACTCCGGTCAGCATTTGTTGAGGACTGATTTTGGCGAAAAAGATAAGTTAAAACCTTTGATGGTTACATCAAATATAGAAAAAGATATATCGGGATACGATTACGTTGTAATTTCTGATTATGAAAAGGGGTTTGTAACACATGAGACCGCAGAAAAAATAGTATCTGCTTGTGTGTCCTCTAATGTTCCCGTGTTTGTCGATTCTAAGAAGAGGGATCTGTCCTGCTTTGACGGTGCAATCATAAAAATAAACGAAAAAGAGTACGATCTCCTTGACAAGACTACGGTCAATGAGGACAACTTGGTTGTGACTTGCGGAAAACATGGTGCTCATTGGAAAGGAAGGGCATATCCGACAAACATTGTAGAAGTATCCGACGTCAGTGGTGCAGGAGATACGTTTCTCGCATCCCTAGTTTATGGTCATCATAAATATCAGAACATAGAAGATGGCATAAGAGTTGCAAATAAATGTTCTGGATTAGTGGTACAAAAAAGTGGGACTTATTCCTTGAGTTGGCAAGATGTACAAGACTTATGTGTTTGATATAGATGGCACCGTGTGTAGTAATACCTTTGGTGAGTACGACCAGGCGATACCATTCCGAGACAGAATATCGGTTATCAATAAGTTGTACGACGAAGGGCACAAGATCGTATTCTTGACCGCCCGCGGCATGGGTAGGCACAACAACGACGCCTCTCTTGCGATTGAGCAGTTTTATAAAATGACAAAAGAACAATTGGATTCCTGGGGACTCAGATATCATGATCTTTATCTGGGCAAGCCACAGGGGGATATATACGTTGACGATAAGGGATCCGCAGATATAGATTTTTTCCGCGATAAGGTGATGGAAGCATGAGTGAAGAAACTGCGCTAGACATGCACTTTGTCCCCAAGGGTTGGGGTTTCGAGAAGTGGATTGTTAACAATGAAAAGTATTGTGGCAAGTTATTATATTTTGTTAAAGGAAAGAGGTGCTCTTGGCACTATCACAAGATAAAGGATGAGGTGTTTTACATCCAATCCGGCAAAATATTGGTAAAATACTCTGACAAAGATGATATAATGAATGCGAACGAAAGGATCTTAAATCCTGGTGACAATTTCCATGTATATGTCGGATTGAGGCATCAGATGATCGCACTACAGGACACAGAGTTGTTTGAGTTCTCAACTCAGCATTTTGATTCTGACAGTTATAGAATACAGAAAGGGGATTGAAGTGGATTGGTTTTTGGAGAATCTTGAAAGGAAGAATCCTTTTTCTTATGCTAGGTTCAATGATGGCGAAATGATCGCGATTAACCAAGTAGGGTCAGTTGTGGCACGAGGCGATCAAGTGGTTGACACTGGATTGAGCGATGCTCTGCGTGAATCTCTTGCCTACAGACAGCATAATTATTATGTAGGGATTCCTTGTTCCCAGTGTTATCCCGAATTAAACAGGATTGCACGAAGTATCGTGGGCGACTATGAACATGTAACTTCTGCTGTGGCAACGACCAATAGGAACTGGAAAAGATTTGTGGAGGAGTTCCCAAGATTAATGTCAGACAGGAGGATGTTGTGGGTCGGCGGCGACGATCAATCGATCGAACCTTTGAAGGACATGGGTCTCAACGTAGTTCGGTTTGCAAGAGTTCCACGAAGAAACAGTTGGGATTATTATAGAGACTTAAAGAGTGCACTGCCACAGTATTTTCAAGAGGGGGATTTTGTAGGAATTTCTCTTGGACCTACTGCTAGAGTCTTAGCACGACATTGGTTTGAGGAATATCCCGACATTACCTTTGTTGACATGGGTAGTAATTTTGATCCCTTCACTAGAAATGTTAGACACAATTGCCACAAGGGGTGGGATGAGACAGGATTTAATTTAACTAAACCTTGTATGGAGTGCAACTGATGAAGAAGAAGATAGAGAACCCATTTTCCCCATACAAGGACTGCCATCTTGGTCAGGATGCTATTATATTCGGATCAGGACCAACTATATTAAATTTCGATGCTTCTCTGGTTTCTGATGATGTTGTCAAGTTTGGAGTCAACGATCAGATATTTTTAGACTTAGATTTGGATTATTGGTTCATGGGTGACGCTATGCCTCAAGTGCCTGCAAAGTTCTATGATCGAATTGACGAGTACAACGAGTACTCGCCAAACATACAAAAGTTTGTTAGGGTTTGTAACTGGGATACCGATAGAAAAATAGAGATTCCAACTTGGGGTAATGTTCCTCGCAACGGACAATTGCCGACTTTGAAGGGTGCAAAGATGTATGTCGCCGATGCTGGTGGAAATCCAGACGTTTGTGTGTTTAGCGAAGACATCAGCAAAGGGAATATATGCGCCGTAGCGTCCATAACATTTGAGGTTTTGCAATTTGCCCTTTATTGTGGAATAAAGAGGATATATCTCGTAGGACAAGACTGTAATTATCAGTCAGGGACTTTTGCAAAATTTATGATAGGCAAGCATCAAGATGCCGGGCGTTGGATACTTAAGTACTGGAAGGTCGTCAAACCGTGGTTGACCGAGCATCACCCAGACGTAGAATTGTACTCTGTCAATCCTGTGGCGTTAGACATATTTCCAGAAATAGACCCAAAAGACATACCAAGAAAAGAGGGGATAAAGGTGTTAGAGTTAGAAAATTTTGAAGTAAAATATAGGGAGATTGTTAGCACGCCAGAATTTAAAAAGGTGCAAAAGATGTTCAACGATTCTGAGCATGTGTTTTATTTTGGACACGGAGGGAATATGGCAATCGCAGAACACGCTGCAATAGATGCCTCCCGATTGACGGACAAGAGTGTCCACGCCCCAGGAGGCGGAGTCATGGTGACCTCTATCCAAGGGGATACTAGTTTCGAAGAATGGATGATGAATTGGTTGGAAATTAGAACAAGAGGTCTTCCCAAGGAGAAATGTTTGGTGATTGGTCTTTCATGTTCCACGAATGGCAAGTCCTCAGAGTGCGTGGTTGCCGCATTGAATTGGGCAGTGGAAAATGGAATACCTTGTTCGATGTGGGCAGCACAACCAAAAGAGACGGGCATCGATGAGAGTATTGTTCAGGTCATTCAACATGCAAAATATTACCACACATCGGAACTTTTGTCTATGGCGATGACGTATGAATTGGTCGACGGCGCTGGACATGAGTGTCCGACTATTTCAAAAAAGGCAAGAATGCGAAGATTTGAATCCCTCGGAATACAATCGGAGGTTGACTCACCCGGTGTAGTGTCTCCATCTCCACACACAGAGACCTCCTCCGATCATGTTCCACCTGGCATGGAAGATCAACTGAGAAATTTGGCAATAGATTTTGACGGTGTTTTGCATAATTTTGACAAGGGGTGGCATGATGGCACTTGTTATGGTGATCCACTCCCTGATTCCATTGAGTCTGTTAAGGAATTATCGAAAGAGTGGAATATAATAATCTTCTCCGCCAAGGTCCGCCCAGATCGCCCCCTTGTGGGCGGCAAGACTGGACTTGAACTGGTTGATGAATGGTTGAGGAAGCATGACATCAGGGACTGCGTATCTGAAATTACTCACGAGAAACCCAGAGCACAGTACTATATTGATGACAAAGCGATCGAATTTAAGAATAATTGGCAAGAAATTAAGAAGGTTTTAAAATGAAGAAGATAATTGCTATAATACCAGTAAGAAAAGGATCGGTGAGAGTCAGGAATAAAAACATCAAACCATTCGCAGGTTCCAACTTACTGAGAATAAAAATCAGAAAACTGAAAGAAGTTCAGGGAATTTCTGATATAGTGGTGAGTTCTGATTGTCCAGAGATGCTCTCTCTTGCTGAAGAAGAAGGGGTTCTTACCCACAGGAGAGAAGACCACTACGCCAGTTCGGAAGTTGATAATTCGGAGTTTTTTGCAAATCTGGCAGAGTCCATTGGTGCGGAACACGTAATGTACAGTCCGGTGACTTGTCCTCTGATTTCTTCACACACTTACCAGGAGTGTATAGAGGAATATCAAAAGAGTGGGGTGAACAACTTGGTCACCGTTTCAGAAGTGAAGCACCATATGTGGTTGGACGGTCGCCCATTGAATTACGACATAAGGTCTTCTCCGAATAGTCAAGACCTTCCAGATGTATATAAGTTGACTTATGGTGTATGTTTGATTTCTAGAGAAGATATGATTAGTTATCGAAACGTAGTGACAGATTCTCCAACATTCAAGGTGCTTGACGAAATAGAGTCTATTGATATCGATACAGAATTTGACTTTATGGTAGCTGAGACCATCTATAAGAATGTGTATTTATGAGAGGGACGTATTATCATGAGACACAATCCATATGAGGTTGTACGAAAATTTGAAGAGACCGTGGCAGAATACTGTGGTGCACCATATGCAGTTTCTGTAGACAACGCCACCAACGCCTTATTCTTGTGCTTAAAATACCTAAAAGCAGAAAACCAAGTTATAACCATTCCAGCAGTTACTTTTATGTCAGTGCCCTGTGCCATAATCCACTCAGGCAATAAAGTCAAGTTCGAAAAAGACCACCCAGCAAATAATGGAAACAAACTCAAGGGACAATACCAGTTGGATCCCCTGCCAGTTTGGGACTCCGCCTTAACATTCACAAAAGACATGTATCTTCCTGGTCAAATGCAGTGCTTGTCCTTCAGTGGTCCTCACAAGTTTTTGAAGTTGGGGAAAGGCGGGATGATACTCACGGATAACAAGGAGGCATATGATTGGTTGAAGCGAGCAGTGTATTTCGGACGCAGACCAATTGATCACATGAAGGATTCCTTCGACATGTTGGGTTGGAATTATTATATGCTTCCAGAGATTGCTGCCCGTGGAATGGTTCTGATGCTAGGGATTCCTGAACAAAATGAGGATCTGGAAATAGAGTATCAGGATTTATCTCAATATGAAATTTACGGGCGGGTTGAGTGATGAAAAAAGTCGTACTAATTCAACCTTATTATGAGAACATTTGGGAACCTATCGGGTTGGGATTCATTGGTGCCTACCTTAAGAAGCACTACAAGGGCGATCTAGATCTGCAGTGTTTTCAGGGGAATTTTGACACCGACGCTACCATAGTAGACGCTTGTATCGATGCAGATGTGGTTGGGTTCTCTTGCACATCCCCGGCATACCCGCACGCTCTTAGGTTGGCGGAAGAGATCGGAAAGAAAAGTCCAAAGACAAGGAAAGTTTTCGGTGGTTTTCACCCTTCGGCATTGCCAAATGAATGTATCAAGCATCCTGCGGTAGATCAGATTGTGATCGGAGAAGGGGAGGAATCCTTCCTGGACATTGTAAATGGAAATACAAGTCCTATAATCCAAGGAACGAAACCGCCGATGCAAGACCTCGCCTGGCCAGATAGAGAATTGATTAAAAACCACAGAACAGTGGACTTGTGTGAGTCTATGAACGGGAAGAGAATCGCATCATTTCAGTGCAATAGGGTTTGTCCTGTTAACTGTGCTTTCTGTGCAGAACGTGTAATATCTGGTCGCTTTAACAGAAGGGACAATCCCATAAGGTCTAGAGATGTGGGAGAGTTGTGCGACGAGATTGAGCATGTCACGAAACTTTTGGATTTAAATTACTTTAAGTTTGTTGACGCAACTTTTGACATCTCTCCTCAATTCGTTATTGATTTCTGCAAAGAGAAGATAAAGAGAGGGATAAAGACCGAGTGGGAATGTTTAATCCATTGCAGTTTTACAACAGATGAAATGTTTATGTGGTTAAAGAAAGCACAATGCCACCAGGTGAACATGGGAGTTGAGAGTGGAAGTGATAGGATACTTAGAGACATTGGTAAAGGTCTGAGAGTCAAGACAGTTCGAAAGGCATTCGCTTGGGCGAAGAAACATGGCATTGAGCGCCGCGGATTTTTTCTGTTTGGGATGCCCAACGAGACCAGGGAAGACCTCTTGTTGACTGAGCAGTTGATCGATGAGATACGCCCCGATGTTGTGGGGTTTACGATATTGTGCCCATATCCAGGTACAAGTTTGTATGATCCGAAAAAGCACGCTAACACGGACTGGGAAAAAGCGGATGAGTATTCGAATGACTTCTGGGCAACAGAGCACTTCAGCAACATAGAACTTAAGGCACAGCAGGCATATTTTAAAACAAAATATGATCTTCTTCTGTGCGAAAGGCAGGAGGACTCCTCGCAAGTTGGGGGATTCGGAGACATGAGACCGGACGAAGAGGACCTCTTTGATGACGAAGAGGATACTCCCCCACCGCATCTCGATCTACTACAAATAGCAGAACCTAGAAAGAAAAGAGAGGATTGATGAACATACTTATAACAGGCGGCAGTGGATTTATTGGTTCCAACTTTATTGACTTGATATTGAAAAAGGACAGGACCAAAATCAAAAAGGTTGTGAACCTTGATGCCCTTACATATGCAGCAAATGAAAGCAATACTAAGGATTTCGAGGAGGATGAAATCTATTTCTTTGAGAAAGTGGACTTATGTGAGATCTCAGAGGTTGCTAGGGTGTTCACTCAACATGATATCACTCATGTTGTCCACTTCGCAGCGGAAAGTCATGTTGACAATTCAATTTCCAACCCAGGTGTGTTTATAGAGAGTAACATAAGGGGAACTTTTAATTTGCTGAAGGTGGCAATGGACCACGGGGTGGATAGATTTCATCATGTGTCTACTGATGAGGTGTATGGTGACCTTGGACCAACTGGAAAGTTTGATGAATCGACTCCGTACAATCCTAGGAATCCCTATTCTGCCTCGAAGGCATCTTCTGATTTTTTGTGCCGATCCTATTATCACACCTATGGGATGCCTATTACGATCTCAAATTGTTCTAACAATTATGGACCAAAGCAGCATAAAGAAAAGTTTCTTCCTACGATAATACGATGCATTCTCGAAGGGGTCAAAATACCTCTTTACGGCAATGGAACGAACATTCGAGATTGGATCTACGTGGAAGATCATTGCGAGGGCATATGGAGTGTCTTGAATAACGGCGTCCTGGGAGAGACTTATTGCATTGGTTCTGATTGCGAAAAGGAAAATCTAGACTTAATAGAAGAGGTATGTCATAAAATGAAAGTAGAATCAGTGGATTATATAAAGTTTGTAAGTGATCGCCAAGGTCACGATCGTCGATATGCTATAGACAGCAGTAAAATAGAAAAGCAATTGGGATGGAGTCCAAAGACAACATTCCAGGAAGGCATTGAGAGGACAATAAGGTGGTATAGTGAGCGACATTAAAGGTATTGTTTTAGCAGGTGGCATGGGCACAAGGTTGTATCCGCTTACAAAGGTCACCAACAAGCACTTGTTGCCTCTCGGAGGCGTTCCGATGATTTTTCACCCGATTCAGAAATTGGTAGATGCTGGCATAGAGGATATAATGATCGTTACTGGTGTTGAGCACTGCGGCGGCATAATGTCCCTACTTGGTTCGGGTACCGAGTTTGGGTGTTCGTTTACTTATAAGGTCCAGGATCAACCCGACGGCATCGCCGGTGCTTTGAAGTTGTGTAAGGGATTCGTCGGTGACTCTAGGTGTGCGGTGATCTTGGGAGACAACATCTTCAGGGAAGACCTCAGACCCCATGTAGACTCCTTTAGGGATAGTTCTTTGGACTGTAGACTTTTCTTCAAAGAGGTTCCAGACCCAAGAAGATACGGAGTCGGCAATTTTGATTCTGGAGTCTTGGTTGGGATTGAAGAAAAACCTGAAAAACCAGAATCAAATCTAGCTTGTGTCGGTATATACTTCTATACCAACAAAGTTTTCGAGCACATTGAGAATGTCGAAGCTTCAGATAGGGGAGAATACGAAATAACAAGCGTTAATAATGAGTTTGTGCACTCTGGTACTTGTGATTTCGCAATATTGCAAAAAAGGTGGTCAGATGCTGGCACTATGGAGTCTTATCATAGTACCAACATGTCTGTATATAAAGAGATATGAAATTATTGATAACTACACGGGCAGACGCTTCTTGCTTAGAGTGGGTCAAATTGACGCACCCAGTTTTCTTAGAATATTCTAAGAAAGTTAATGCTGACTTTATGGTTTTGGATGAGTCTGTTGATTGCCATGAAGCAGTCGGTGGAATCGGCAACGGAGTGTATCAGTATCGGATTATGAAGCATTACGACTTGCACGATCATTATGATCGAATTTTGCACCTTGATAGCGACATGCTTTTAACTCCTGAATGTCCAGACTTGTTTGAGATGGTGCCTTACGACCACATAGCATCGATATACGAAGACGTTGGTTCCCGCCGCCCGCAAAGACATCAATGTATTACAAACGCCCAGAAACAGTTTGGGGAGATTGGTTGGCGTGATGGGTACATCAACACTGGAGTATTCGTTACCTCTAAGTGTCATCGTGATATCTATAGGAAGATTCAGAACAGATACTTTGTTGACTGGGGTACAGACGACATTCATATAGGTTATCTCATAAACAAGTACGGGTATAAGGTAAAAGAACTACCATATCAGTATAACCATATGACAATGTTTTCAGAGGAGTGGAATGGATCCCCCTCTCGATTCGATTCTCATATTATACATTACGCCGGTCGCGGAGTTTTCGATAGTGGGGTTTCTGACAAGATCGAACAAGCAAAGAAGGATTTTAAAAGGATATACGGATGAAGAAACTAATTGCAGGACCTTGGGTCGGAGAGTTTGGATGGGAGTTGTTTGCTTGGAGTGCATATATCCGCGCTCTTTCACGTAATTTCGATCACACAACGATCATTTCAAGAAAAAATTCTAAAGCGATTTATGATGATTTTGCGGACGAATACATCTCTCACGATGTCTCCGTCGGATTGGCGGATTCGTTTTTTATGCATGGGTTCGACTTCAAGAAGGGAATCAAAGAGGTCATACAAGGGAGCAGCATTATGTTGGAGCAAGGAACGACCCTATTCCCACCCAGAAGGATAGGGATGCCACCCGAGACGCACTACACACAACCAGTGGTCTTTGGAAAGCATATTATTAAACCAGAGTACATTCGATATGGAAATTCATCCGATAGAGAGTGCGAATACGTGTTTCACATTAGGAACAGGTCCTTGAGGAAAGAGGATAACTGGGACTTGGACAAGTGGAACAAGTTGAGGGATCTATTGGGCGAAGGCAGGATTGGATGTATTGGCACAAAGAAAGAGGCATCATGGATTCCTGGAACGATTGATTTACGTGATGTTGGTCTGGGAAGGTTGATGACGATTCTTAGGAATTCTCACTGTGCTTTTGGACCTTCGTCTGGACCAATGCATTTGGCGAGTCTGTGTGGTACCCCACATGTTGTATGGTCAATTGAGAGAAACAGAAGAAGGTTTCAGGAGAACTGGAATCCACTTAGAACTAAAGTCCTCTTTGACTCAGAGTTTGAGTGGCATCCAACTGCGGAGCATATACATGACAAGTATATGGAATGGAAATGAATATGGGTGATGTCTTAAAAAGAGATAACGAGTATGTCTATGGGCACTTGCAAGATTGTGTCGAGAACCTAAAAGGGACTAGAATTTTGGTAACTGGCGCTGCCGGTTTCTTAGGTCAGACCATAGTTGGTTTTTTGAACTTTTTAAACTCAAGTGTTTTTGATGCGAAGGATGTTATTGAGGTAATCACAGTGGATTATGAAGATTTTGATATTTGCAGACCATTAAATGATCGAATTACGGAAGGCGTTGTGCATTATGTAATCAATTGCGCTGGCGTGGCATCGCCTAAGAAATATCTCAAAACACCACTTCAAACATTGGATGTTTCATATATTGGCACTAAGAATGTTTTGGAATTTGCCAAATTGAGATCATCAAGGTCCGTCCTGATGTTTTCTTCTAGTGAAGTTTATGGCACTGCCGATGAGATACCAACTAGGGAAGAGTATGTTGGTGCAGTAACTACTTTTGGCAACAGGAGTTGTTATGACATAGGTAAGAATGTACTAGAATCTCTCTCTTATGTATATTATCATGAATATCAGATCCCACTGAATGTCCTGAGACCGTTCAATATATACGGTCCTTTAATGGATTTTAATGATGGCAGAATGGTTCCAAATTTGTGCAAATCAATGATCAGGGGTACAGACTTCTCTATATATGGGAACGGAAAACAAACAAGAACCTATTGCTATGTGGCAGATGCGATGGTGTACATGTTTGGAATCCTGTTGTCTGGAAAGTATGGAGAGATATATAATATCGGATCTGATGATGAAGAGATGTCTGCCGAAGAGGTGGCAAAGAAAGCATATGAGTTAATCGACCCACCCAGTTCAAAACCAGTACTACAACCATATCCGAGCGAATATCCAGATCAGGAACCCCGTCGTCGCTGCCCAAGTCTTGACAAGGTCAGGAATTTGACATCCTATTCTTCGTCATATTCTTTCAAAGAAGGTTTTCAATCCTGTTATGAATTTTATAAGAAGAAGGAGACGGAAGATGTATAAAGTTGGTATTATTGGCAACGGGTTCGTTGGGTCTTCCATAGCAAGCGGTTTTGGTTTGCATTCGGAGATTCGGATCTTTGACCAAGACCCTGCTAAGTCTTCTCATAGTTTTGAAGAAGTCTTGGAATCCGAGTTTGTATTCGTGTCCGTGCCAACCCCCATGGACGTTGGGAATGGAAACAGGATTGACCTGTCTATTGTCCGCAATGTTTTCGAAAAAATTTCAAACCATATTTCCAAGATTTCACCATCGAGCGTTGAGACTGTGGTCATTTTAAAATCCACTGTCATTCCTGGTACGACTGCAAAACTTTCGAGTGAATTTCCCGATTTAGAAATTGTTTTCAATCCAGAGTTCTTGACAGAGAGGAATGCAAGACTTGATTTCATTAACAGTTCAAGAATAGTTCTCGGAGGATCCTCGGAGGCATGTGATAGGGTCGCGGGGTTATATAGGGAAAGATTTCCTTATACTTCAATAATCTCCACAGACACAAGGTCAGCGGAGTTTATAAAATATATGTGTAATTGTTTTTTTTCCACAAAGATTTCCTTTATGAATGAAATGAAGCAATGCGCAAACCACTTGGGTTTGGATTGGGATAAGGTGATGAGCGGATTCATGAAAGACGGCCGCATCGGAAACTCTCATATTGAAGTCCCAGGTCATGATGGTAGTTTGGGGTTTGGGGGAAAGTGTTTTCCCAAAGATCTTAATGCTTTCATAAACTTTTTTGAAGAATTAGGGATAGACCCATTAGTTATGAGAGCGACTTGGCAAAAGAACTTAGAAGTTAGAAGAAATAAGGACTGGGAATCTATCCCCGGCGCAACTAGTACTAAATTAAATTTAAAGACAACAAAAGGTTAGGGTATAATAGACCCTGGAAAAGATTAAAAAGGAGAGAGTATATGAAATTCTCAAATCAAGCACTTACTGCGATCATGATGGCACTTCAAAATTCATTATTAAACCAGACAGACATTGTTCCTGTCCTGCAAGGTTTCCATTTTCAAGTTACAGAAAAGGAGGAATTAAAGGTCCTCAATCCACCAGTCGTCAAACTTGATCAAGAAATGTTTGAAGAAAATAGTACAACGGTCGGTAGCGACTGAATGCCGCTCTATGTTTATAGGTGTCGGGACTGTTCGCATGAGATTGAGTGCTGGCACTCAATGTCGGAAAAGAAAACAGATTGTGAACACTGCAATGCATTGGGGTCTTTGTTCAAGATACCTTCCCTCAGTGAGGATCCCTTGCAGGTCTCAAGAGATCGAAAAACCGGTGCCATAGTCGATGAATACATACGGAATGTAAAAGAAGAAATAAAGAAGGAAAAGAGGGCATTGAAAGATGTGGAGATGTAGGTGGAATATTTGCTTTTTATAATACTGGTGTGCTCTGTTCTGTTGAATCTTTTTTTGTTTTTATACATAAGATGGATTTTGACAGAGTATGAGAACCTGAACACCAATCTAGAAGATTTGTTCGCAGAACTATCTTACTATGAAAACCATATAGAAGAGATACATAACTCTCAAATGTTTTACGGAGACGCCACCCTCCAGGGGTTGATGGAGCACACAAAAAAATTATCAGAAAATATTGTAGAATATCGCAACTACCTTTTTCCGGATGATCCAAAAGAAGAATATGAAACAAGTAACAACGAAGAGACGAAAGAGAACTAAGAACAATTACTTTACCAAGGTGCACGAAAATGCGATCGTGAGATATACGCATTCAGAGTGTTCTAAGGAAAGGACAGATCTATATGTTAACTACATAGGACCAGCATTCAATGAGATGGTGGATAAGATCACCTATACATATAAGTTCTCCAACTTGCCTAACATCGATCCGCTCAAGGAGGAATGTAAAATATGGTTAACGACTATATTGGACAAGTACGATCAGTCAAAGGGATCCAAAGCGTTTTCTTACTTTAGTGTGGTGACTAAGCACTGGTTCTTCCATAAAGTGAAAAAGAACGCAACCCGCCAGCGCAGGGAGGTTTCTTATGAGGCGTTGAATGAAACTTCTGGATCTGATCTGAAAGAGGTTCGCATCGACGGTGATGAGTATTTGGTTTTCAGGGAAGATGCAGAATTTTGGAATTCCCTCCTAGGTCAAGTGCATCGATGGGATGACAATAATCTTAAAGAAAATGAAAAGAAAGTCTTAGATGCTGTCCGTATTTTAATGGAAAATGTTGACAACATTGACATGTTTAATAAAAAAGCAATATACCTCTACCTAAGAGAGATCACTGGACTTAAGACTAAGCAGGTAGTTAGTAATCTGAAAAAGATTAGGGAGAAGTATCGGATATTTAAGATTAAGTGGGACCGAGGCGAGACATAATTTGTCCGTCGAGTATAATTAGGGTATGAAAGATGTACACGGATATCTAGAAGAAGCGATACAAAATATAAAACATGACCGCGCCGCGACCAAGTCTTTGCTGATGACGCTCATGAAGTATATGCAAATCTCAGAAGATCGTCACAAAGAGGTCGGACTTATTGCAGCAAAGTACCTCGAAACTCTCCAGAGGTCTAACGAACAATTGGTCAAGATCACAGGAATCGTTTCCAGATCAAAGAGGTCTAATGAATCTATCACAGAACAAGACAAACAAGACTTGTTTGATATGATTAATTCGGAGGTCGAGTGAATGTCATTAGACGATTTTTTAGTCCCCGACGGACTGAATCCACGGATCAAAAAGGGCGGCAAGTTCACTGGAGTTAGTGTCTCTACTGTCCCCGGTTCGACCCTCGGACCAAACATCGCCCACGAGTCCGCAAGATTATCAAGTGAAGCAAACGAATTCAGGAGTGACGTCGAGGACGGTTACGGTCTCGCCGTTGTCTTGCATTCTGAGGTCAAGCAATCCATCGAACTCCAAACTGAACTAAAAGGACATGCCCGTCGCTTCGAGTTGTTGAACGGAGACGTCTCGATTGTTCGGGTATACGCCGCCTCTGATAAGTACCACTGTGGCGCACCTAGGGTACAGGAGTCTCTGGACGGACTCTCGGTGAGAAATTTCACCCTTTTTGGACCTCCATTTTATGCAGTCGCAACGGAAGCACCAGCAGTGGGTACCGTCATTGAGGTTCGATATTTGTCAACTGCTCCCCTTGGGTCTGGCATGTGGAGAGGCAAAAACATGGCAGGCATGAGCGGTGGATCAAGAACTAGGGTCAATGATGGCGAAACAGAAGTATTCATAAACGGTGAGTGGGTGGCAGTTGACACGGATGAAACTAGTGATGACAATGGCAGCCCGAGTCCATTGCAATATCTCGCCGCCTTGAACGACTTAGTGGCATATACGGGCAAAGAAGACAGCCCCAAATCCGTCGCTTGTCTTGGGCAGGAAGCGCCCAGGTTCGCCCTCGCTCAGTATAAGAATTTTGAAGAGGGGAAAATCGCACACTACATGCCCGCCGGTTGGCCAAAGGTCGCTAGGGTGTGGGAATCAATTTACGGCGAACGATTCGATAAGAAGTACAGTGACAAAAACGTTCCAGATGAGAAAACCGGCGATGACCCGATGCAAGTGTCTCTTTTTGACTACTATAGGTCTGGAATCCCTTACAACTACTTTAGAATGTTGTATACAGATTCAGAAAACCCAGGAAGACCTGCTGACGGTAAAGGTCCAATCGAAAAGAGGTACAACAATAAATCAGTCTTCAATGAGACTACTATGAACGAAGATGGCATCGCCAGAATGTATGCTTTCACTAAAGAGTGGATTAACCATAGAAAAGACAGAAAAGACAAGCACAAGTTTGCATATAGTATGGAAGACTGTATAGGTGCGTTTCTGAAGCACAAGACGGGGAAAACGTTTTGGAAAGGATATCCATATCATAACCCACATTGGAGTGCGGCTTTTATACAATGGTGTTTCCAGAGCAAAGATGATCACCGATTCCTTGAATTATCAAAGTTAGGACGAAAATATTTCGGATCGAATCCAGCAAATCACAAGTCGTACTGGTTTATGTCAATACTTCTCACCAATTTGTACCAACTTTATGATAGCGGATTTGGTGGCCATGTGACGGACGAGCGCGGAGAATTTGAAGAAAAGGGCGAGAAGAACCGAGAATTTTGGAAAGGAATCCATAAGGAAATTAATGAAAAGATTGGTTCGCCCTTCGAGTCCGATGGGAAACCAGTCTTCTGGATGCTCGCTATCCCTGCAGACATTGAGGGATACAACGACCTATTGTGGCAGCACGATCCATCAAATACGAAGTTTGAACACAAAAAGTACAAAGGCATGTCCCAGAAAGACTTTAAGAGCACAAAGAATAAAAAGTTTTTAAAGTCTAAGGAGAAGATATTAACTCATGGACTGCCTCGAAAGTGTGTTATTGGATCGATCGTTATGAACTTGACAGAAAAAGGTGATAAAATAGACAAGTGGAATGCAAAGACTCATGGAGACATTATGACACCACTCGGACGCATCGGAGGAAACGTTTCATCGACATGCAAGATCAACAAGAATCGCCAATCCGGCATGTGCTTTCCTTGGACTTCTAAAAACGACGCTGGGGTAGACTTTGACGAGACATACGGACCAAAGCATGTCATCGCGGCCAAAGAGTGGCACACATCCAGCGCATGGGAAAATCGATTACTAAAATGTAAGTTTGTTGGGTGGGACTTCATGAACGATAAACTCAAACCCTTCATCGAAAGGAATCTCAAGCGCACCGCGAAAAAGAAGAAGAAATAAGCAATGTCAGAATCAAAAGCTTTAAAAAGTGAGGTAATAAGGGGCAAGGAGGGCGTTGGACCTCTTGAGAAGGCAGAACCGTGCCCCGGATACAATACTCGCGGCGGTGACTGCCTTATCGATGGACGAGGCGTTGTGTCCAAGGGGTCTCACACTGCAAACAATAATGCTGCAATTGTTTTGGGACGCGATAGGGGCAGAACCGGAACAACGGTATCGGGGTATGGAGGCACAGGTGAGGACCGTGCCGGTTCTATCGATTTGGTCGCTGGTCGCATGTCACCCAGTCCACAGAAGGTTGACTCTAAGGGAGAACCTTATATTAACGATCCGATCTTTACATATTGTTTTGCTCCACGCGAGGCAATCAAAGATGACGCAGGAAAACCATTAAATTATTTTAATGACGCCGCTAGAGTTTACATCAGTCAAAGGACGGACGTGGACTACAACTTTGCAATAAATCCAGGTCGTTCAAACCCTTCACCAGTCGCTGGTCAATCACCTGCCTCCGCAATTGTTCTCCAGTCAGATGACATCAGGTTGGTTTCCCGAAGAGGGATTAAGATAGTGACTTTGGGGTCAAGAGGGTATGGGGATGATATCCCTATTTATACCTCGGAGGGTGCAAAGGTTACAAGAAACTACGGCATTGACCTAATCGCAGGAAACGGGTTCGACCCAAACGGCAACAAAGCACCTTCAGAACCTTTGGTTAAGGGCAAGCAATTAGCACATTGCTTGAATGAGTTATCCATTAGAGTCGAGGAGATTCAAGAGGCGGTTTTTAAGCTGATGAAGGACCAAGTTAAATTCAACTCTGTGTTGATGACACATACTCATGGGGAGTCCTTCGGTGGTCAGATTACTTTGTGGTCACCATCTGCCCAAGGAGGTGCTATAAAGATGAGTTTGGATACTGTAAAGAGTGCACTGTCTACGATGCATTCTGGCATGAACCTCGCCGACTGGAGAATGCAGTGGTTGGGACCTGAGATAAAGAACACAATACAGGGTGAGACGAACTTCAACGCCGGTGCCACTGCAAAATTTAATAGTAAATATAATTCAACTAATTAGTAATTATATAGACTCACTTTTAAGGTCATATATAGCATGAGCATAGGAAACGCAGCAAACAGACCAGTAAAAAACATTGAATTTGTAGTTCGTTATCAGAACCAAGACTTTGTTTTTAAATTTCCGGAACTGAAAACATTAGTTCCAGGTGGAAGTTCTAAGTTTATTCTTCCCTTTAAGGATTTTTTAGGACGCCATGTTGACCTGGAGTTGTATGCTCTTCGCCCCGTTCCAGGAGAGTTGTCGAGGGCGACCCCAAATCCAAACGCTCCTTCCGGCACGAAGATCTCCATGGATGATGGTTCTCTTTGGGATGAGAAGTTTTCATCCGCCCTTCGTTCTTATCAGTTGCAAAACCGCGGAAAGATAATAACATACGGAAAGAAGTATTTGGGTTGGGATAAATTCGATCCCCGCCCTCAGAGTGATATGACCCCCGAGGACATAAAGCGTCTTCGCACCCCAGATGGCAAGGTGTTCGGTCAACAGTCTAATTTTGAATCTGAATATGGTCGAATTGGAGACGCAACCTTTGCCGTGATGCTTAATTGGACTGCTCAAAACGACGTTCTTCCAACTGGTAAGGTTCGGTCTGGTTTTGGGTATTACGAAGAAGGCGAAGGACAGCGGAATGTCAACTATTTCTCTACTTTAACTGCAACAGAAAAAGAGAATGCCAAAGAGTTCCAACGCTTGAACGATTTGCTCTCCGCGTACATGGGACTTCAGAGGTCCAGTGCTAGTGCAACAGATTTGCGAAACTTTTTGGACAATAATGGTATTGTCCCCGCAGACCGTACATTCTCACTCGCCGAAGAGGGAATTGAGGACAGGACATCAATTGAATATGAGCGTAACGATAGTGGGACGCACACCATATCGTATGAAAACATAGTATCTGGACCCCAAGAGGTTACTGTATCCAACAAGGTCTACGAGGGCATGACGACACCTCCCCGTGCCAATTTTGTTGGCCAAGAAAGCGGGTTGTACCACTCTATCCGCCTGTTCGTGTATACGAGACAAAGTCTTCTTTCCGGTCCAGACAAAGCATTTGAAAGTCTTGATGATGCGCTAAAGCACATGCAGACTCCTTCTCCCGCCTCCGAGGATGTGCCTCCTTGGGAGGACGACCAGTTTATATATGTGTATGTTGACACTGAGTACACTCTGGATGAAGAGTCTGAGTTGTTGAGTTTTCTAGGGTCACGCCCCAGTGGCAGCAGCAAGAGATACCCTACGATTAAGAAGGGCACAAACCAGAGGCAACTTTTGCAGGATTTGCGAGAGGCACTTTATGTAGATGGAGATTTCGGATCAAAGTCTCTCAAAGCTCTCAAGGAATATTACAATGAATCACCTATCGAAATTGAAGGAATAACTGAGGAATCTCAATGGGATAAGGTAAAAATTGACTATGATCGCATTCTTAAAGATCACACCGGAGAATCTGCATCGTTTCCAAAATTTGCAGAAATCAAGAAGGGGGCGAAAGCAAAAAAGAAAAAGGGCAATGACATACACAGTAATGTTCAAGCACTTCAATACGTTCTTTTTTGTGATTCAAATTTGGAGTTCGACGCGGATTTAGAAGAAGACGTAAAGAGTTTTCAGAAAAAACACAAACTGAAGCAGGACGGAAAAGTTGGACACAAGACTTGGAGCAAGTTGTTGAGCGTCAAAAAGACTTCCCGATTTCAAATTCTAAAGAACCTTAAACTACCTCAAATAGAACCCATTCCAGGTCAGACATATAATCTTGAGTACCTTACCATGACTCTTGCTTCTCGTGCTATGGATCAAGTATTCACTTATTATAATAAAGAAAAGTCTTGGCAGGTAGATCTCAGGGACGAGTCGACAAAGGAGTTGTATCCAAATAGGTACAATCCGACATCTAATGCCCCGATAAAATTATCTTTTATGGATTATTCCATATTTGAGTTCGAAGAGACTACTGTTGCTGAACCTGTTGTTGGAAAGATGGAGTCGGACTCTGGCAATGGAAAGGTTTGGCCATTCTGCACGCCGTGTGTCCAAGCGGACGCCATGTATCTTGACTATGTGAATTCTTACGGGGCATCTCCACCGATAAAGAAGTATCCAATTTTAGCTAAAGATATATTCTTTATACCACCACAGCGACCCAATGCAAAGTTTAAAGTTAAATTTGCGATAGATAAGTTGAAGTTTAACCAAATGTTATCTGCTGGTGCCAAACAGGTTGTCAATGCCTTCGATGCAGGAATAATAGGGATTGAGACCGCTATGGGCATTTACGACAAGGTTGCACCTATCCTGAAGGACCCAGCAGCCGCTTTCGAACTAGCGCAAGATGTGGTGGAAAGGTCTATCAACAATTATGTGGACTCTAAGGTGGAGGCGATAAGTGACATCAAAAGGGATATTGCCAAAGTAGAGTCCAGGGACATTAGAAATGGTTGGCAAAAGTTAAGAAGAAAGTCCCAAAAGAAGAAGAGGGCGGAACTTCTTAAAAAGAACAAAGAAAATAGTCTAAAAAGTATCCAAACCAGGGATTCTAATTTGCTTGGTGGTTCCGTCCGCTTTGAGACTCGAACTTTTAAAAAGATTTTAGACAAAGTCGCAGACAAAATTAGAAGTATGTCTTCAGGATTTGAAGACATGAAGAAAGAAAATAAGCAAATCAAGCAGCACAACAAGAATCCGAAAGCAAAGCATAAGTCAAATCCATATTCTGCTTATGATAGTTATTTTCAGGCAAAACCGCCCATCAATCTGAACAAAGACGCAGAGAGGTTGGAAAAGGTTTACGATGCGTTGGAGGGGTTCCTTAAAAAGAATGGATACGCCTTCGATGGCAGATTCCACAAATTTATTGAGATTAAGTTTGAGAAGGTCCGCGGTGCCAAAGGCGAGATCCTCGGATCTTCAATCTCTTCGATTTCTCATGTAGGACCAGCATCAGTGCCAAATGACGTAACTCTGGGGGTCATAGAGACGAATGAAAATGAGCAGAATCTGACGTTAGCAAACACGGAAGACCTAGACCTGTCAGTTAGGAAAATGGAAATAGGATTTAGGAAGTTGATAAACTCTTCCCCATTCAACAATCCCAAGACAATGGCATATCTCTCACAATTATTGAAGATCAATGAAGACCTCTTCAGATCAGGTTGGGGATCCAGGTGTGGGCAGTTGGAAACCGTTCCTGCTATGGATTTTATAAGTAAATATTCTTATCCCAGTCCCGAGACCACATCGCTTATTCGCGGTGGATTTACAGACACCAAAGGAAAGGATGATGAAACTCCTGTGATTACATCTTCTTCTAACATAGAAGAAGAGTTGGGCGCTTTGATGTCTCAGATAAAATCTTCCACCACCCAGTTGTCGGAAAAGATGGCAGCAATGGATCCGAAGAAAGTGGATTCGATTGTGCAGTTCAAGAGGGGAAAGACTTACGACGCCAACGATTTACTTCCTTTGGGTGAGTTGTGCACCTGGGAAGAGATTATGGAAAAGGTGGTCAATGCAGTAGATCTGTCTTCTTGGTGGTGTGAATTCAGTGCCTGTATGCCTGACATTCCTTGGCCAATAGTTTTAGATTTCAAGTTCGAGTTACCCAGATTGCCAAAACTTCCGACATGGAAAGATTTGGTGATAATTCTTGATGCTATATACCTGAACCTTATAGAGTCCCTGATCAGGTTTTTGTGCACAATTGTTAATAAGTTGTTAGATGTGTTGAGGTTGCCAAATTGTGACGATGTCTTCGATGCCGCTTTGTATGGCGCTGCAAGTTTGGCAAACGCTATTAAGGAGCACGATAAGGCAAGGGATCCTGTTCCAATTGGGGGATATGACATATCTTCTGAATTCTTAAGGGGTAAAGCAGAAGCGGAAGTTAAGGTGCAGAAGAAGATGTTGGTTGCTCTAGAGTCGTATGGTATTCCCAAGAACCTAATCTCAGACCCAGACTCAGGTATTGACGGGCAGACTATGACTAAGATGATAGACGATATTTCTGCTGTTGCCACACCTTCTGAGATCACCTCTTTGTTGAGGGGCAATCCAAGACCGGAAATACTGGAAACAATCAAGACTTATATGAAGTTGAACTTTAAGTCTTTGTCCAAGTACCTAAATAACGAAGATGCAATAACAGACTTCTTTGAAAATCTCGGAGGACTGATAGACATTGAGGTTCTCAATAAGATAGATCAGATACCACAATCTTTGGCACAAAACAGATTTTGTGTCGAGGCGCTTGACGCAAGGCAGAGGATTATATCTGGTGACTTGTCTACAGATCAACTCGCTCGTGCTATTTCTGCACACAAGGAGCAGTCTAAAAAGCAGTCCGCTGCATTAACTGCCATGTTGAAATCCAATCCGATTGAAACACAAGTTAAAGATATATATAATCCTGGTGATCCTAATGCCATTATATCTACGGTGCCTGCCCCAATGCAGGGTATAATCAAGGATGCATCCAAGTCCCTTTTCGAGGTACCAAAGTTTTCTTTCATGGTGGACCTTTCAAGTTATGTTGGGTTGTTGTACTCCAAGGATCCGAGAGACCTGGAATATGAAGACCCAGAATATAACATCGAAGCGGAAAATAAAGCACTAGAAGCAATTGATATCTTGTCAGAAAATGAGGCACTAATCACGAGTGTCTTGAGTGGTCCGAATATCATCGAAAAGTGGCGTCTAAGGGAAAAATTATATCAAAAATATCAAAGATCCGCTGTAGTAGTTGAACGAATGCTGGTGCCCCCAAGTTCCGGAGGACGCCAAAGGGGTCGCCTTGCACAATGGAGTTCCTCCGTCACAGTGTACAACACCGTCTCTGATGACTTAGCACGTCAGTTGATGGATCGGAAATTGAATCTTGGTTGCGGAGATTACGAAGATCTTGACCGTAATGGCGAAACAGATGTTTTTATTTTTGTTCGGAGGGACACCCCCTGGCGCGGACGTGCAGCATTAGCCAACACAAACACAAATACGACTGAGTTCAATCTTTCCGGGGCAAAAAACGAGTTCAAACTATCGGACTACATACCGAATGACAGTCCTACAGAGTCAAATCTCATGAAGGCGAATAAAGAACCTTACGAGATTTTTGCCCCACTGCTAAGAAGAGACAGTGGTCAAGCGATTAAGAGTCCCGATGATTTGAACAATGTTTCATCCGCCGAAAGAACAACACTGTTACAGCAGATAACGGATAGTTTGATAAGTAGGATATCGGAAATGCAAAATCACATACTGAGGCACATAGAGATAAACATGTCCTCTAAGAATGATTCATCGTTGTTGCCGATAATCAGGAAATATTATGACAGATCCGAAGAAGCAAAGAGGGAGACTGCCGGTGGTGAGTTCTTCATCGGTTCAGTCAACAATAATTCATCACAATACACTTTTGAACTGAAACTCCCAGGTGAATTTAATTCAAAGATCAAATATACAGAGTATAGTGCAGAAGGTCGCGATAACCCATTTAGGGTAGAAATCAACGATCGCGTGATGGCTCAATCAGATTCTTCTTATTACGGGTGTGACTTATTGCCAGTTGAAAACACTCGACCACAAGGAGTGACTTCTTTTGGCAAAAGAGACATATATGTATCCAGTGTAAAAGGCAGTATCTCTTCGTTGTTGGAATCTTACAGATCAGAGGAGTATAATCCAGACAGTGCACTACAGAGGTTGGATCGCTTTTTTGACCGAGACAACGGAGCACTTGGTACTCTGTTGTATAATGACATTTATCCCAAATTGTTTGAATCATTTTTTGAAGAGGTCTTAGACCAGCTTTCCGATTCTAGGATATTTACTGACAATGAATATATTGAAAATCTCGAAAAGCGTATTCGTGGTGACAAACAATATGATAAAAATGGATGCCTGATTTCTGAGTCAAAAGGGGTTATTGATTTTGTTAAGATAGTAGAAGATGCGGTCTCCAGAGTGATGAACGCATTCGAGGATCCTTCTTTTCATCCATCGAATACTGATTTTAATAGCGGTTCGATTGGTCCATTTGAGATAGGCATAATTCATTCATGCATTTATTTGATGGTCAGTTTCCTGATGGTCGAATTTGCCCTCCGCGGTGGCGTAGCATTCTCGACATATTCTGCAAAAAGAATATTTTCCCCACCAGAACAGGGTCCTGACGATCAAAATCAAATGTTCTTTAAGAACTATCTTGCAGATTTCATTATCAAAAGCATTAAAGATATAGAGCAGAAAAGAGCAGAAAGGAACGATTTAACGTATCTTAAGAGTGTCATGTTGCAACAGGTAAGGACATACGTTGAAACTGCCGCTCCGGAGCGTTTAACGGGCATAGACGGAGAGACCAAGAGGACTAGAGAGTCGGTATTGTATGTTGTGGATCAAATCACATCACAGGGTGATCTCTTAGATATGATAGAGTCTATATTTAGAGGTGTTGAAGAACCAAATAAGTCGTTTGCAAAGGTGTTCGTTGAAAACGCTGAACTGCAGTCTGTCCCGCACTACTCTTCAATTGGTCTTGACAAGAGACCCGAAGACGGACCTCGACATCCTCACCGCCCATCCCTTGACGCTGACGCCTTCGATTCTGTCGGCGCAGCATCCTCGGAAGGACTTTCTTGGCATTGGAAGATTCCAGATTTGCAGGATCCGGATCAAGTCCAGAGGAAAGGTCGGTTCTTTTTGCAGCACTATATAAAAGTCCACGGTCCCGCAGCGGCACCAGAGTTCTCGGAGTATGCATTTTCTCCGGAATTTATCCAAACTAGGCAATCCTTACTGGAGGACTTGCGCAATGTGAATGTTGAGCAATTTGAAGTTGCAGCGGCAGACGAGCGGGAGGAACGGTTAATAAATATGGAGGAATGGGATAATACCCGCGTTGATGCCGCTGAACGGGATGCCATCGCACGTAGTATTGAAGAGAGACTCATGGAGCTTGAAGATATTTCCCCCCTCCCCGGCGCATTAGACGATGTGCTGCAACCAGGCGGCCGCAACGTCGAACTGGTCGCCGTCACGGAGTTAGAGAAATACTTGAGAGATTCCTATCAGTCTTCTTTTAATGAGGAGATGTGCGAGTTGTTGGGGTTGATATATACGGATGACCCACAAGACGTTTGCTTCATGATGCCAGTCGAATTCAGGAAATATCCAGGAAAGTACATCAAGAGAAAAGTTGTGAAGTGTAAAATTGATCGCGGGTTTGGGGACGATCTTGCATCGATGAAGTGGAGACCAGACTGGGTGGCGAATCCCAATCACGCCGTCCGTCAACTAGGACGCTTTGATAATATCGTCACCAACCTACAGGAGTTCTTTCAAACGCAACGCGGGCACTCTTTTGGGGCACGCTCCGACGCAGACATGCCTTTCCGCATTGGAGACGGGTCCTTCTTTAATGATGTTTTTGATCTAGATCTCGTCGCCGAAAATCTTGCACTACCATTTAAAGAGGGG
>Ga0098059_1000272_pt1 | contig 37568 bp, 18 predicted proteins | sample 20_taG_FD_92580 | JGI IMG/M metagenome (GOLD analysis project Ga0098059, IMG submission 92580) | Marine viral communities from the Subarctic Pacific Ocean - 20_ETSP_OMZ_AT15318 metaG | ecosystem: Environmental > Aquatic > Marine > Oceanic | place: Subarctic Pacific Ocean | collected 2015-01-19
ACCTAATATAGTAGAAGTTGTCATATCGAGAGGTATAATAGAAGTTATAGATAATAATAAAGTTTCTAATAACGTTACTATTGTACAAACTGATAATACTGTAGATGTTGTTAATGAAACACCTACAGTAGTTACTACAGCTCCACAAGAGCAAACAACTGTTACGACGGAAGTTGTAACAACAAATGTTGTTGAAGTTGTTAATCATGGTCCTCAGGGAGTGAAAGGTGAACAAGGTCCACAAGGAGAGCGAGGTCCGAGAGGATACCGTGGACAAGATGGTACGACTTTTGTAATAACAGGTGCTACATCATCAGTATATATTGCTAGTTTAGTTTCCGGTTCGTTACCTGCCGGATCAATGTTTATATTAACTGATACAGGTGATCAAGGTAATGGTATATCAGGTAGTATAGATGATGGTATAACATGGAACGCATCTCAATGGATAAATACAGGTCCAGTACAAGGCCCTCAAGGAGAGCAAGGAGTTCAAGGTACAGCTGGTCCAACAGGTGCTGATTCTATTATTCCAGGCCCAGCAGGTCCACAGGGACCAATTGGTGAAACTGGTGCTGCTTCAGTAGAACCAGGACCAGTAGGACCGCAAGGACCGCAAGGAACGCAAGGAGAAGCTGCTACAGTGACAGTTCACTCAACGGTAGCGTTAGCACACACTCAACCTCCTGTAGTAGAAAATATGGGAACAGACTCATCAAATGTAGATTTGAAGTTTAGTATACCTAATGGAGTTCCAGGACAATCAGCGTTTGAAGTTTGGGAAGCTGCTGGTAATACAGGAAATGAAGCAGCATATCTCGCATCATTAAAAGGAGATCAAGGAGCTACTGGACCTCAAGGGCCTGCAGGTGATGCAACATTATTATCATCAGGGCTATTAAGTGCAGATCTTACAGCATCGTTATGGTTAGACTATCAAACTAATTTTACAGTAGGGTATGTTGCACACAATGATACATTCGCATCAGGTTCAACACTTGAGTCGCTGTTGAGAGCAATGCTTAGTCAATCACAACCAGCGGTACCTGCATCATTAAACTTCGATGGATTCTATACAGGATCTACAGAGATATCATACGCAAATAATGAAGTAGGTGTAGATGTAAAAATTGATAATGTAGTATTTACTAAAGCGGGAGAGGGTGTAACAATTGGTGGTATATCTAGTACAAATGCAGATGTTGATTTTGGAACATCTACATTGATCGATGTAGGCGACACAAGTCCAGCATATTTTACACCACAGATATTTACACGATCAACTATTGGAGGAGTAACTATGGGATTAACATGGAGTGGTGGAGCAACTAAAACTAAAACTGCAGCTTTTAAAGCGTACGCATATCTAGGAGGATATCCTGAAATCGTTTTAACAGGTGATAGTAATGTAGATCATGCTGCAATCCGAGTAATGGTAGATAGTATTCGCTCACAGCGGTCTATTCTAACAAGTACAGTTACTTGGCAAGTATATGGAACCACAGAAACACAAACATTAAACAATTTTACATATATAGTATATCCATCTACACTACCAGCAATATCTGATATAATAGATATTAATGGATTCACGTTGCAAAATCCAATTAATCCTACATGGACATTGTTAGCAGCGGATGTACCAATCGAAAACAGTGTATCGACACATGGATTCACGTATAATGTAGATGTATACATATCAGAACAAGAACGACAACTAACAACTCTAGATCAGTTGAATATAACATAGGAGAATAAAATGGCAATAGGAGTAGCAGCAATAATTGAACGATCACAAGTCGGAATGCCTGTAGTCGATACAAATAATGTAAAGGGTGGTATACATACACTAACAACCTTCAGCACAGCTTTCTTAAACGCGATGGAAACATATATCCGACATACAGGTACTGTTATTAATCATAACGGCACGTATTATATGTATACACATGCTACACTAACTACTGATGTAGAGTGGGGAAATCTTAATAATTGGGTACAAGTAGCTACTCTTACTGATGCTGGTAATACAATTTCCACTGCAACGGTAGATGGATCTGGTAATCTTATAATAACTTTAAGTAATAGTGGTACTTCTATAAATGCAGGTAGTGTTGTTGGACCACAAGGAATTCAAGGAACTACAGGAGCTCAAGGAACTGCAGGTGCTCAAGGTCCACAAGGTGAACAAGGTGCAACCGGGCCAAACGGACCACAAGGTGAAGCAGGTCCAGAAGGTCCACAAGGTGTAACCGGATTAACTGGTCCAACGGGCCCTCAAGGTATAACTGGACCACAAGGTGACACAGGAGCAGCTTCAACTGTACCAGGACCAACCGGTCCAACAGGTCCAACAGGTCCAACCGGACCAACTGGACTTCAAGGACTAACTGGACCTCAAGGATTAACTGGACCAACAGGTCCAACCGGACCAACTGGACCAACAGGCCCTCAAGGTATAACTGGACCAACAGGACCTCAAGGAGCTACAGGACCAACAGGACCAACCGGTCCACAAGGTATTGCAGGTAACGATGGTGCAGGTGTGTCAGTGCTAGGTTTAACAAATGTAGCTGGAATAGCTGGTGTTAATACAACTGGGTTACCATCTGGTAGTATGTATATACTATCTGTGACAGGTGATGCAGGTAGCGGGATATCAGGATCTGCAGGTGATGGTGTCGTTTGGTCAAATGAATCATGGGGTAATGTAGGAGCAATCACTGGAGAGACAGGACCAACCGGTCCACAAGGACCACAAGGAGATCAAGGACCAACCGGACTAACTGGTGCTCAAGGTACAGCAGGAGCTGCAGGAGCTGCAGGACCAACTGGACCAACAGGCCCTCAAGGTATAACTGGACCACAAGGTGACACAGGAGCAGCTTCAACTGTACCAGGACCAACCGGTCCACAAGGACCACAAGGTGAAGCCGGGCCACAAGGACCAGATGGTATTCAAGGGTTAACTGGTCCACAAGGTACAGCAGGTATTCAAGGGTTAACTGGTCCAACAGGTCCTCAAGGTGAAGCAGGTCCAACTGGTCCAACAGGACCAACAGGACCAGAAGGAGAGCAAGGACCAACCGGATTAACTGGTGCAGATTCAACAGTTCCAGGACCACAAGGTGAAGCAGGTCCAACAGGACCAACAGGACCAATAGGTGCAACACCTAATATAACATTTGGACCAGTAAGTACAGGAGCTGCAAATACAGATGCATTTATAGAATACGATGCAACTCATACAGCAGAAAATCCAGTAATCAATTTAACAATCCCAAGAGGTGCAGATGGTACAGGTGGTGGATCTAATATATTGCAGCAAGCAATTCAAGTCGATAATGCTGTAGGTAATATACCTGCAGGTTTTACATTTGACGCAGAAACACCTTTCGAAACTATACTAAGAGACCTATTAATAGCTCCAAGTACAGCAGCAGTAGGTACATTAGAAAACTTCTTCGCTAAAAATAGTAATAACACAGTTGTGACTGATCTTCAAACAATTCAATATGGTACACCTTTAAATGTTAATAGTATACATTGGACTCAAATATTTAATGCAGAATCCGGTGAGTCAGGTGCAGTTACCCGAGTATACACTGTGAACACTGCAACAGCCATCGACTTCACAGGCTTAACTCAATTTGTTGGTCCATATACCTTCGCTTCAGAACAAGCACTGCTTAAATCACCTGGTACATTTGTAAAAGATACAGATGATGGACATGATATGTTCCTTAAAGTAGATGTTGGACCACGCTGGGCTGCACCTTTTACTGTAGCAGTACTAACAGCAACAATATCAACACCGAAGTATTTTGGAGTATCGGACACTGAATTAGGTACCGACGCAGACGATGCACAACTCACAACTTTAATGAGTACAATGAAAGCAAATCATGAAGTATTTAGTGCTACCAAGACGTTTACATTTACACCAGGAGCAGATAGCACCGTTGGTGGTAATTTCAATTACTTCGCGCTACCATCCTTTTATACATTAGGTGCATCAGGGATAGGTATAGAGTGTGTTGGAAGCACGAACAGTACACCGCTAGCTTCAGCTATTACTCGAATAAAACAAGGATTCTCATACGCAGTTGGTGACCAAAATCTAACATTTGACATTTATAGATTTACCTTTGCTGGAACACTAGCAAGTGGAGATACACATACGGTGAGCTAATATGACAGATTTTAATACTAATATATATCCACTTAACTTTCCTGCCGGTATAAGCGTACCAGGTAATAATACCCCTCTTGTCCATGTCGATCAAATACAGGGAACTGTTCGAACTGTACCTACTATCAGTGAAGTCTCAACTATAATTACTGGTAATCATAGATCACCTGGTACCATTGTAAAAGATGCAGCAACTGGATATTATCATGTATTTACAGCTACTAATGTAAACCATTTTGATACAGGCTCCAACTGGAAGAGGATTGCAACCATTGAAGACGGTGATTTAACACCATCAGATGGACTATCAGCGTTTGAAGTATGGCAATTGCAACCTGGTAATGATGGATTAGATGAAGCTGCATTTATCGAAGCTATAACAGGTCCTACAGGACCAGATGGACCAGACGGACCAATCGGACCAATCGGGCTAACAGGTCCAGCAGGTCCAGCAGGCCCAGATGGACAAACAGGTACTAGTATTCAAAATATTAAGTATGATGCATTAACTGGTAATTTAGAAGTAACACAATCATCTGGTGATCACCAAGCATTTGGACCTATAACAGGAGCAGATGGCTCAGATGGCTCAGATGGTACCTCACTTATATTACAAGGATCTGATACTGTTTCTAATATTTTAAATACACCTTCACCTACTCCCGGTCACTTATATATTGCAACAACAACAGGTGTAGATCATAGCGGAGTAGATGTAGCTATTGGTGATGGATTAGCTTTCTCATCTAATGGGACATGGGAGGTAACAGGTCAAATTCAAGGCCCACCAGGTGAACAAGGTATTCATGGTAATCACGGTACAGATGGAACACAGTGGTTTAGTGGAGCAGGTGTACCTGATAGTGAAAATGGATCTACTAATGATTTTTACTATAATACAACGAATGATACGATACATAAAAAAGGATCAGGTGGGTGGAGTGAACTAACTAACCTAACAGTACTCGGTTGGACAGGTGCATCTTATGATCCTATAACAGGTAACATAACTTTCACACATGCAGATCCAACATTAACGGAAACATTTGGACCAATAACTGGAGAAGATGGAGAAGATGGAGCTGCTGGTGAACCAGGTCCTCAAGGATTAATCGGTGAAACAGGAGAACCTGGTAGAGGTATAGAGAGCCCTAATTATAATAAAACTACAGGGAATTTATCATTCAATATGTCAGATGGAACTACTGACAATATTGGTGTTATAAAGGGAGCAGATGGAGCTGCTGGTGAAACAGGGCCAGTAGGACCACAAGGAGATACTGGTGCACAGGGTATTCAAGGAGCTACATTTTCAACAGCGGTATTTGATGCTGGTGATATATTATTTACACTAAATGATGCTAACAATACTCCCATCCGATTAGATGACGCAGTGACAACCTTACAAGGACCTGCAGGTCAAGACGGATCAGGTGTAACCATTAAAGGTACTGATACGATAGCAAATATTACAGATATTAACGATGCTTCAACAGGAGATATGTATATATCATCCAATACAGCAACAGCTAATGATATAATTGCTGTTGAGGGTGACGGTATTGTATGGACTGGAGCACGTTGGAAGAATGTAGGACCTATTCGAGGCCCTATAGGTCTCACTGGTGCAGTAGGACCTCAAGGGTTAGTTGGACTAAGAGGAGCAACAGGGGCATCAGGATCAAACATAAGTAAAGCTAAATTTGTTGGTAACGATTTAGTTTTTACTTTGACAGACGGGCAGACTGCTACTCTAGCCAACGCGCTAACTAATCTTACAGGATCAACCTTACATGCAAATGGATCGTTTACAGCAAGCATTATAAGTGCAAGTAACTATATCTATGCTTCAGGAATTACTGCTTCTGGAGATATATCTACAAGTACAAGCATAACAGCAAATAAGTTATTAATCTCTGATACTGAATTTATACGCAACCCATCCCCAGGACACTTTCAATTAGGTGGAGACGCAACTAATACATTAAATATAATACCAGATATAACAGCCTCAGGTAGAATAAGTTCAAGTGGAAATATAATAGCTAAACAATTTCAAGCAAAGGCAAATGGTATAGTAAGTGAAGGACCTGTTTATTTTCAATATGAAGGTAATTCTGTAAATTTAAGTACTGGTGCAAGGATAATGGGTGTTGGTTCTGATATGTACATTAGAGATATAACTTCATTTGGAAATATTAGCACGACAAAGGCAATAACAGCATCGAGTGATATAATTTCAGATGGTATAATATATACTCCCGCTCTACATAGTAAAACAAATGAGCAAGAATATAAAGTAACTCAGAATGGCCCTGCTACACATTCATTTAAGACAGGAGATGATAACCATATATTTGTCCAAGTACAAAAAGAAAAGCAAAGTTACAAAGCTGGTTTTGAGATTGATGACACAGAATCAGAGATAACACATCATATATTTGCAGAAGGTAATTCCGGAGTATTAGAATTTTCTGCTAGCGGTATACAGCCAAAATATAAGTATCATGGTGCTGTCACAGCATCTAATTTAAAAATTGATGGATTTCCAAACGTATCTGCTTCTTTAGCAGCAGCAGCTGCTGGTGGTGATGATTTAGGTAATCATATAGCTGTACAGCCATTAAATATGAACGCTAATCCTATTCATGCAGCTATAGATATAACAGCTTCAGGTACAGTAACTGCGAGTGCATTTATTGGAAATTCATATATGATAAATGATGATCATGTATTTGCTCAATTTGGTTCTGCATTTGGTAATGTAAAGGCAGGAACTATCGTAATAGGTGATTTTAATACTCCTGATCCACTTTGGATAGTTGGTAGTGATATTACAATAACAAGTGACATAACAGCATCAGGTCATATAAGTTCAAGTGCTAATATAACAGGAGTAACAGGATCATTTGATAATTTAAATGTAGCATCATTCTCAAATATAAGTTCAACAAGTCATATATCAGCTAGTGGAAATATAAGTGCTAGTGGACCTATAATAGGTTCTGAAATTACAGGTTCTATACATACATCATCTATATTAAACTTCGATATTGAGGTATCTAGATCTATTTCTGCTTCTGGATTTGGTAGTGGTGGTGATGTAGTAGGTGGTGGTGAAGGTGTCTTTGCTACAACAGGTTCAGAAAAAGATACAATAAGTCACCTTAATGTTTCAGGGTCATTAGATATTCATTCATCTAGTAATGAGATTGTAACATATGATTCAACTACAGGTCTATTTGATAGTAAACCTATTTTAACTTTAGGTGGTAACACTTTATATCAAGGTGATAGTTTAACAGATGCTGATGGTACATATCTAAATTGGAATACTGAACTATCAAAAGATTGGTTTACCTTTACAGGTGGATTACCAAGACTTGGTATAAATGTATCTAAACCTAAATCAATGATCCATTTATCTGCATCTGCTGGTAATCCACCGCAGATAAGATTTGAAAGTGGTTCAAAATCCATGTTATTGGGTATAGATGAAGGCGGTGGTACTATTATATCTGCATCTGATCTTGTCGTAACTGGTTCATTAACTATAGAAGGTGAGTTTAATTTTCCTGAAAATACGTCAATAGTATTGTCAGGTGAATCGGATGCTACTCTGCAAGCTAATACAGCTAACTTTACAATTAATCATGCAGGTAATACTTCTATTGGAAAAACATTAACTATATCATCGAGTATTAACGTATTAGGAGAAGAGTCGCAATTTACTAATAGAGTAATAGTACCGGAATTAGTAATTCCTCAAAGACCTACAAACGTATCTATATACAGTAATACTCTTTATAGCGACGGTACTAGTTTAATATGGAAAGGTAAAAAATTATTAACATCTGCGTATGATAACTTATCACCTACTACTGGATTTTACTCACCGGATAGTATGTCTATATATACTACTAACGCTAATTCACAGATTAATATCGCAACACCTAATTTAAATATAAGAGGTCCGATAAGTTCTGATTCAGGATTTTCCCTTGAATTTAACTCACCTATTGGTATGCCAATATACACATCTGTAGATCAGATACGAGCAATACCTACAGGATCATTGCGAGGAGGTGAAACAGTAGGTCTACAGATACCAGCTGGATCACCTACAGTATATTGGCAAAGTATGGGGGATTTATCAAATATCGATAGCTTACTCGTAGATACTAATGGAGATGGGTTTAGTTATGGTTCACTGCACTTGCAAGGTGGAACAAGTCCTGGGAACGAAGGGGTGACTCAAAACTGGGAAGATCAAACAACTGGTGATACTGCATTTATATATTATAGAAGAACTGAAATTCCTCTTAGTTCTTGGAACAGCTATGATTGGGAAGAAAATACTCAATACGAGTTCGATTGGAGACGCATTACATGGGAGACATATCCATGGCAAGTTCAGATACAGGTTAATGATATTATAAAAATAGGTAATGAGCAATTGAGAGTAATTGACTATAATTCCGGTCCATATCACTCAAGAATAGTGACAGTAGAGCGTGGATATAATAGTACACCTACAAATACAGGTAATTTCTACTCAAGTCAACCTTGGTATAGATATGTTAATGCTGTTACACAAGCTGATAGTGAGGTTACAGTTTATGTATGGAACATATATCAACTGAGATGGAAAGCTTTAGCATATCAAGCAGGAGCTTCAGAAGGAACTCACTTTATTACAGGAAGTGTATAGATATGGAGATAAATGTTACAGTATATGATGGTAGAGTGCAAGATGTAGTAGATATAATTAAAGTAAAGTATATTTCTAGAGGAAAAATTGTATCTATTAATAACATTACACAGAATAATATATTTATCATGGCGTTACCTGGTAGCTATCACATAATGGATAGATTAGCTAAAGAACCATATGTTAAAGAGGTAGTCAAAGTATTTAAGCAGAGCACTGATGACTATGTAACAGATGATGTAGAGCCGGGAGGGGAGTATGAAGCAATTCATAACAGAATGCCTATAGAGGGATTTCCTATGAACCCCCAATTTATATACATTAAAAAAGCATATTTCACTCAAATTCAAAACCACCCGGTTTTTCAAAATTATAGTAAAGATGTTCAAGATGTTATTACAGGAAGCCTCTTTAATAAAAATAATCCATATATGACCATGTTTCCTAATACAGTTACAGAATCATATCACTTACTCCCTAATCCAGGCAAAATATGGCATACAATTCCTAACACCTCATTACCTCAAGCGCGCCCTGATACAATTAGTCACATGCAAGCATCTGAAGATCCACCTGTTGTACATGATGGAACACTACCACCCGTACCATGGCCATATAATGTTGGAGGATGTACAGATTCTAGTAAACCGAACTTTAATCCACAAGCTACATGGGATGATGGATCATGTGTTGATAATATCGAAGGATGTACAGACCCACTCGCTACTAATTTTAACAGTAGTGCAACTATAGATGATGGTACATGTATATCATTTATATACGGATGCACAAATCCAGAAGCAACCAACTACGATCCAACTGCACAAATTGATAATGGTACTTGCTTACCAGAAGTATTAGGATGTACTAACGCATTATATGTGGAGTATAATCCTGAAGCAAATACAGATGATGGAACGTGTGTAACTCGGCTTGAGATAATATCTCAAATTATAGAATTAACTCCGGGTTGGAATCTAGTAGGCTCATATATTAATATTCAAGCAGAACCATATATAGGTTGGACAATATCAGATTTTGTTGAGAATTGTATCTATACAACATCTGAGAATTATCAAGAGAATGATACAAGTAACTTAGACCCTGATGCTATCACTATTGTAAAAAGTATATCCCAATTCTGGTCACCGGAATTTGCTCAGTTTAATACATTAGATTTTACTAGTGAAGGATACTTTTTTTGGAATGATGCAGATAGTATACGTTATTTTATCTTAAATGGTACACCTGTTACTTCTACTATAAGCAGTACTGCATTCGCAGCTGAACCACACGTGGTTAATACAGTTACAGGTTTAGAAGAAGGGTGGAATATAATGCCGGTATTATCATATGATCCTGTACTTATCACTGATTGGATTGATGCACAAACTGATTTTGATAGTAGTAATATAGGTGTTATAAAGGACGTAAGAGGGGTGTACTGGTCATCGGTATTTGCTCAGTTTGATACATTAGATCCATCTAAAGCATATTTTATATTTTTAAAAGATTTACCGCAACCAACTGTTACTGCAAACTTTACAGTACCTGTAGTATTCGGGTGTACTGATCCTGATGCATTAAACTATTCAAGTAATTATCAAGTCGAAGATGGATCATGTTATTATCCTGGAGATATATCAACTCACATAATTAACATCTTTGGTCATGACGATATTGGATGGAGCCAGATGGATATAGTAGAAGTAGATGGTGAAGACGTCGAAATTACTCAACCTTTTGCAAACCAATTAATTTCAACCTATATCGATACCTCAGCATTTAGTGTAAAATTTATTTTCGAAAACTTTTTATATGATGAAAATGGAGTTCAGGTACCTGTTGACAATATAAGTAATTATATTGAACAAGTGAAAGATCCGCATGGTCAAGTTTATTTGCCGTTAGCAGATCCTGATTTACCACAATCTAGTACTAACCCATATGTTGGATCTGATGGTATCGGTACATGGAATGTCGGTGATGTATTAATTGTTAGAACAAAAGAAGGCCAAGATGATGCATTTTCATTAAGAATTGAAGGTACCCCTGTACAGGAATTTACTAGACTATATGAACCACTTACATCTGCATACAGAAATGTTATAGGAGTTGTGGCTACACAATCGATAAACGTTACTGAGTACTTTGGATGTGAAAATAATACGTGTACTGGAACTTCTGATAATGAGTTTAATGATACAACAGTAGTACAACTAAAAGATCTCGTGTACGGAACCAATTTTCTGCCCGGGACAGGTGGTGACTTTGAGCTACAACCAGGTAAAGGCTATTTTATTGAATTCACGGACGCTGATGCAAGTTTCACTGTAAATAGAGCCATAGAGTTTATAGGTACAGTGGAAGAGGAGATATCTGTAATAGAAGTTCAAGCAGGAGGATATATACCACACAGTATCGATATACCACCTGGTAAATCACATATATCATCACCTATTGATATGTACAATCATACTACTAATACACCGTACTCAGCACATACAATATTATATAATAATTTACGTGGACCAGGTGGTATACCTATGTCAATTTCTACGATATCATCTAGTATTCGTTACATAGCAATACCATCATATAGTGAAAGTTTCGATAAATGGGTTACATCATCTTTTGCAACACCGAATTTAGATTTAAAGTGGGATCATGCAAATGGTGATGGATATGAAATATATAATGAATCTGATGCAACCCTAACACTAAGACTTGACAATCCACTAATCCAAACAAGTTCAGATGATGGCTCTGGTACTAATCATGGCTATACCGTTGCACATAAATCACATGCAGCTGCAGGTGTATCACAATCGTTAATAGGTGCTTATTGTTTAAATTCTGCTTCTATAGAAAATTATTTTAGACCAACTGCATTAAATTGGATACATCATATATCAGGTTCAGGAAATCTATACTGGACTGCATCAGGGCCAACAGCTCCAGGTCCTTTAACACATGTAACACAGGGATATGCTTATAAAATTACAACACAATATGATGGTCAGGTAGAGCCATCTAAGCTTGAGTTTGGTACAATACCAACAGTAGTAAATAACCCACCTTCTGAAACTCAAGTATTGACGAGTGATGATATTTATATATCAGAACCAATTGTTAGTGTTGGTAATACATCTACTAGCCATGAAATAAGTTTAGTGCAAGGTTGGAATATATTTTCAACTTATATAGATATTAATACCAGTTTAGATATATCACCATCTACTGGATTCTGGGCAGAATATGCTTATGATAATAATAATGCACCTATTAATGTTAACTCATTACAGAATTACGTGGCATTAATGAAGAATAATGCTGCATATACTGTATGGCCAGAATTTGGATTTAATGGTATAGGAGACTTTGATTCAACACAAGGTTATCAAATTAAAGCAGTTCAAGATATGAAGCTAATAATAACAGGAGAAGAGACCGATAATAAAACATGGGATTTAGATGAAGGATGGAATATAGTAAACTGGCCATTCATAGGTAGTCATGATGTTTTAGCATCCATAGATCCTGTTTATAGAGATAAAATACAACTAATTAAAGATAGTTCAGGTGATGTATATTGGCCAGAATATGGATTTAATGGAATTGGAGATTTTACCTCTGGACAAGGTTATCAGATAAGAGTTACAGAAGCTTTCTCTTTACCATTAATTGGTCCTACCACAGATGAAGAGTAAAATATGAAAAATAATGTACGATATATGCATACATCGAGTTTTGATTCGCTACCAAAACATGTTGAAGTTGATATAAATGATGCAGCTGGTGTAGATAATACCCCTATAAGCCATTTACTAGAAATACCATACGATATTCAATATGGATCAGGATATAATCAACCGCAGATCCCTCTATTCAATAATAAATTAGATTTCAGTACACTATCTGATATTAGTGGTAGTGATGTCGATGTAATTATATTTGACTCATCTATAGATCCAATGCATAGTGAATTTAAAAACCGTATAGGGGAGAGTAGACTTCAACTTATTGATTGGGAATATTTGTATAATAATCCTAATACAACTTGGGAAGACTTACGTGCACATGATATAACTCTTAGTGAATTAGATGCTTGCATTAAAGATGTATGTAATATTGCAGTTGATAATTTTATTGAAGCTAAAGGTGCTGATGCAACTATTGAAGAGATTGAAGCATTTGATTGGCCTCAGGAAATAGAAACCATCTTATGTGGTACCAAACCTCGTGATTCACATGATCCAGATAATCAATCACAATGGGTTACACCTTGGACTTGGACTGGAAGAAATTATACAGCACCATCTGGTAAATCGATGTGGCAACATCCACTGTTTAATAGATTAGGAAACTACTTACTGCATATAGTAACTAGACCTGCAAATTCCTCCACCCACTATCACGGTACAGCTGCAGCTGCAACTAGTGTAGGATTAGATACAGGGTGGGGATCAGATGCAACAATTTACTTTTTATCACATAATTTTAGGTTAATTAGTAGTGATGGTAAGATCCGTGATCATTCAGAAGGCGTAGGTCAATACCTACTATCTAAATTTCAAGAACTTAAAAAAGCTTCTAATAACATTAATACACTTACTGTAATAAATCACTCAGGCGGAAGTTTCAGTGGTGGACTCTTCGCGAATATGCGACATCATAGAATACCTACTCATGAGAAGATTTTTGGTAAAACAACTTCGAGTGCTGGGTTCTCAGGTTTATTCGGTTACACAGCTGTAACAATAGATGAAAATACGGAATTTTACTTATCACAAGTAAGTCAAAGTATCATTGGTTATACACAATCACAACATGCTCATAACACTGGTGATACAACACAATGGCCAATGTTCCACCCCTGGTATACGTATTTTGGTGATATTAATGATAAAGATAGTATACTTGCCCATAATAAAAAAATAAATAATTTTATAGATCAGTATAAAATAAATAAAAGCGCCACTAATATGAATTTTGGTGTATATGGCGGTGAAGATGAACAGAATATAAACTTCCCATCAACTCGAGGTGCATATCACCGTATGTGGAGAACACTAGTAAGTGAATCTAACGTGTTAGCAGATTATCCTGGAGAGGTAGGTTATATAACTGCATCAGCAGAGCAATATCTTTTACTTGAATCTCACTCACATGATCCTAGCTATAATAAAGCACTACCTAGTAGTTACTGGGAAGATAGAGGTACAAGATTACAGGATGATATCATGTTTTGCAATCATCTCCACATTGCAAAGTGTTTCGTAACAGGTAGTGATGGTAGGACCATCGACAATAGAAGTAAGCACTTAGACATAGCTACAGATAATGGTGCTATATACATCCACTCAGCTGGTAATACTCTCTTATCAAACAATGCAAATATAACAGAACATGTTACAGAGGTCGGTGAATACCCCAAAGCTAAGTTACATAAGTATAATGATATAGCAGGTGATGGTGTTAATGTATATGATGATTACTATACTATCTTTAACACAGGATCACGGGTTATAACACCGAAGATAAAATGTAAGATATTTAGATCTGGATTAGATCACCCTGATCAGATAGTTCATCAAAATGAAGGTATTATGTTGGATAAGGTCACTACTGCACCATCAGGTGTGTATCAAATTGGATTTTGTGACCCTAGTGATGAAATACTAAACAAGATACCATCAACACCGCAAGGGCTTATAATATCAAATTCATTATCAAACTATAGCTGCCAATCTGGAAGTATTTATGAGCTACAAGATATAAGCCCAGATAACTTTAAAAGAGTAACAGATAGTGATTTAATGATTATGCCAATAGTATTATCAAGTTACGCATCAAGTTCGTGGGACCCTTTAGAAGATAGAAACAACGATCCTACACGACAGCCGTGTTTCTTAGGTGGTAATGCTAGATTTGACGATATAACTGTTCCATTTGATCCTACTATATATCAAAATTCCTTCTACCCTTCGTACGCTGTACTTGCTAATAACCTTACATATGGTGGTACAACATCAACTCAGCGAAAAGTTCCTATAATTTATAAAACTTTTGTTGATAGTATAAATTATCAATTAAAAGGTAATATATCTCATAGTACAAATGTAGCAGAGTATGTAACTCAAAATTATCATACAGCATCATTAGCGGCTAGTAAAATTAGACGCTTATCTAATAACGAACCAGCATATGATTGTTATCGAGGAAAAGGACAACCTAGCAAGACTAGTAGCTTTGAGTATATATATGGCTATCAAAAAAATGATGAGACTTTTACCTCAAGAGTGGATCGTGGCTTAGTACACCCATATATACTACCAAACGGTGAGTTAGCAAAATCAGAAAGTAATAACTTATCAACATATCTAAGTGATTTCCACCATGCAGGATTTGACGAGGATATGGCCATACCACGTATTAACCTAGATCCAACAAGTCCAAATAAGCCGCAGTATCTAGCATTATGTGATCCGAGATTACCTAACTCATTGAGAAGTGATATTGTTGGACTGGTAAGTTCAGCATCTGGTCTTGAGATGCAAGCAGATGGATGGATACCGTATGCTAATTATGTAGCTAGCTCATCAACATGGGAAAAAATATTTAGAGTGTTAAATGTAGGAAGAGGTGTTGGTCACTTTGGTCCACTTGGAAATGATCAAGCACTTAACTACCCTGTATCGATCACGACTACTCATCCATGGGGCACCTCATTTACAGAATTGTCAAGTCTATATAATATTACATTTTCTTACTGTAATCATGATTGGTATGATGGTGGAATGAGAAATGGTGGTGCAGTAACTGGATTACATTCTAGTAGTATGATCAATTCAGAATATACTTATACTAGTGAATATGCAGATTCTAATAATGTGAACTATAATGGAATGACGCTATCGCAATCAAATTATATATTTGAACAAGAGACAGATGATGAAGGAGCTCTAACAGGTGGTAGAGTTGTGTCTTATATTAATGGTGCTATAGCATGGTATTCATGTTCACAAGATAAAGTACCATATACATTAATTGAAAGCGATGGTAAAATTGAGGAGTTTTTAACTGAAGTAAATGGTGAACTTCACTTTTCTGAGTCATTTGAATATCTCGCTACAACTGCATCCTATCATATGTACAATACTACTCATTATAATACAAATATAGCATGGAATGCACAAACAGAATTTTCACAAACTTCAAGTTGGTGGTTAGCACAAACCTTGAATACCTCTGAAATATATTATGATACAACAGAGAGTAGAAAATATTATGATATCCCAATAAATAATAACTTAAATACAGGGTTTATTAGCTATGATGTTACCTTCATGACAGCCCCGGTAGACACTATGGCACAATTACCTAATGGATTTTATATTAAATCTGCAAGCGGTGATCCTGATAGTATGGATTACTATATTAGTGAATCATCAATTACAGTGATAAATACAGATTCTCCGTTTCATGGCCACACATTTTCAGGTTCAGGAGTAACCGCTTATAATAGAGTGCCGCTACCGAGACATAATATAGATAATTACTTTACATCACCATATAATTTTAAGTCAAGAACATCAACTACAGCTGATTATGAAGCTTCGAAGGATTTTGGTTATACGTCATATTCACCAATGTATGTTGCTGGATATTTTTCTTCCGGATCACTAGTATCACAATCTGTTAGTTTTCCTAAAATAACAGGAAATTTTCTAATGGGCACAGACGGTAGTTTAGGGGGATTTTTAGAAGAACTTGATGCAGTAGATCCTGATTTTATTTTAGAAGAAGTAAGTAATGTAGGGTCAAGTGCAACTACAGTTACTTTACCTGATGATTATATGATACATTATGCATCACAGTCACAGCAAGAATATGTAGAGGAAGTAATTGGCAATCGCCAAATTACAAATATAATGAATGATGTAGTTACAACAGATTGGATTACTGTAAATGAGTTAGATTTATACATTAACGGGTATATAACTACAGGGAGTATAATTCTTGTATCAGAATCTAATCAAAGTACTTTTGAATGGTATACAGGACTATTACCGTACTGTGGCGTTACATCAATAACTGCTGGAACACCGTATTTTAATAACTGTATTACTGTAGGTGGTGTTGAGCCTAGAGCGATTGCAGATGACCCTACCAGCTTAGCTATAGGCCCAAATCAAACATATTGGATTGAAGGTGGATTTGAAGGTACTGTAACTGAACCTCAACTATCAATACACACTAGTAGTGGTAAATTTATAGTAAAACATCAGACACATTCTTTTTATAATGCAGAGTTATTAGAAACATTAGATAATAGTGGTTCAGTGTCTTATACGAGAAAATCTCTCAGAAGAGCTTATGGTAGCAGTAGTGGCCATCCGTTTGGAGGGTATGTGAATGAACCTGATGGAGGTTATAGATTTAAATACACGCAATCATATAATAACACATCATCAGGTAATTCATATACATCAGGTCCTGTAGGTATTCCACTTCATAGGCCAAAGAGACATAATTGGGTTAATCAATATTCTCACGGTAGTCACATAAACGTACAGGCATTAGGTGCGATGACTTATGCTGGTACACATGTGGCTTCCATTAATAGTTCCTTTCCATATTATATTTTCACAGAAGAAAAAGATGAACTGAGAAAATATCATGGTTTAACATACACTAATTACCCGCAGTTGGTAAATCTACAGGATACTGATATAAGTGTTGAAGTGTTACCAACAGGAGATGTTGTATCGAGGTTAGATACCTCTGAAGGATATAATGTGCAGAGGAAGAGGCATTACCATAAAAGGAATCTACCAGAAACAGATGGTGGGTATAGCTATTATAAGAGTTTTAGCGGTACATCAGCAGCTTCACCGCAAGTGACTGGTGTTGCATCTTTAATAGGGCAACTTGATCCAACTGCTAACGTAACCACAATGATTAAGTATTTAGATCACTTATCATATAAAACCGCAATAGGATCTTTATCAGGTATTGGACCAAATGCACCGGAGCATGATAAGGACTTAGGTGTTAATGATTTTGAAAAATGGTATCATGGAATGTGGTTCTGGGGAGGAGATATGGAAGGAACAAGCGAAAACATAAGGCAATACAACTACAGTAAAATTAGTGCAGAAAAAGCTGATCAAATTTCACAGGACTATTATCCTAATTATCAATCCGAAGGCCACAGTAGTACACCAAACACGCGATACTACCGTACAGGAATGCAAGGTGAGGCTAGAGATACGAGTTTAACAACATTCTTGGGTAAAAAGACATCACAAGCAGCAGTGGAAGATATAATAGGGTTATGTAATGGTACGTATGGATATACTTGGGATTATATAGTTGAGAATAATGGTATAGTTCCTATGTCATTCAAGCCAGGCTTTGACCCCGCATCGGACGATCATTACTTTAGATATTTCCCAGGTGGATCTGCTTCTGTCCATTCACCTAGCGTTGAATATATAAATTTCACACGGACCTCTATGAATCATACTCCAACATCTTCTGTTAAGAACTGGTATGGTGCATTTCCTGATGATCCATATAATGGTATGGCGTGGAGTGTATTTGATAATATTATGTACCCTAAATTTCTCGGTGGTCAATCGAACACTTTTTATGATGAGTTTGCACAGTATATGAAGATTGTAGGTATAAATCCAAAACTAGGTGTAGATGCAGGTACCTACCCTGACGGTGATAATGGACCCTTTGCAACTGGTATGGGTAGACAGCAATGGTTAGTACCATTACTTACACCAAACACCACAGAATCTTACTACGATTCGATCCCGAGCACAACTCGTGGTGTGACAGGACCACACTGGATGAGTGAGATCTTAAGAAGACGATACTTAGGTACTTGGAATAGATTAACGTTTACGCAACCGTATATACATTACGATACAACACAAAATGTACTTCACTGGCCATATAGAGAAGTATCGTCATTTGCAACAGACCCTGAATTTAATTTAACAAATATTGTACCTACTACACCATCTCCTGGATCTTGGCAAAATTCTAATAAAGGATTAGGTAGTAATTTAGAGTTATTAGGTGATATGACATTCAAGACAGATGGAATTTCACCTACACCGATTAGTACACCAAGTGTCGTATCAGGAGAAATAACTCCAATAATATCACTCAACAACCTCTATACGGAAGGATCAGAATTAAATTTACCAGATGAGACTGATTATATCGGTAGTTACCACATTCACTATACACATGGTGCGATGGTCGGTGCAGAGCATACTACAATACCTCATAATATGTTAACACCTACAACCACTCAATTCTCTGAAAGTATTGTTAGTATTATGAGTTTATTAGCTGTAGGTGATACATCAGTTGACTCTGGAATGGGAGACGTATCTAGTGGTGGATACTAGTAGATATACAGTGTTAAACTAGATGATCTTATATTTATAATATATAACTAGCTAGGAGACAACATGGCAACATCTTCATATTTCGATAATAGTGAATTATTCACAAACGCTCCCCAAGAGGTGCCATTCGGCACTTATGGGATAGAAACATCATTTCAAAATGACTGTAATAATGCTACATTATGGTGCGCTAGACGATTGGGGTATCCAATGGTTGATATTGAATTGCAAACTATGCAATTTTGGGCTTGCTTTGAAGAAGCAACATTAGAATATACAGCGCAAGTTAATAGATTTAATATACGTGAAAATTTACTATTAGCTAAAGGTGCAAGTACAGGTTCAAATTTATCACATAGAAATTTAACACCTAATCTCGGACGTCAAATAGCTATTAGTAAGCAATATGGAACTGAAGCCGGTGTCGGTGGAGATGTGCCGCTATATTCTGCATCGCTATCTATAACAGCAGGGCAGCAAACATATAATTTAACAGATAGTGATATTGTGACTTTTGAATCAGGTACTCCAAATAATGATGTATTTGAAGTACGTAGAGTATTCTATGAATCATCACCTGCTATGACAAGATTCTTTGATCCACATATTGGATCAGGATTAGGATCCCAGCAAATGCTATCAACTATGGGATGGGGTAGTTATTCACCTGCAATAAATTATCTCATGATGCCATTATATGATGATCTATTAAGAGTGCAAGCTATTGAATTTAATGATTTAGTACGTAAATCAGCGTATAGTTTCGAATTAGTAAATAATCAATTAACTATATTCCCACAACCAGAGGGAGCATCAACGTTGTGGTTCCACTACTTAAAAACAGAAGATAGAAATAATCTATTAATAGAATCTGTAGGAACTGTATCTGACTATTCAAATATTAATTACTCAAATACTTTGTATGCGGATATAAATGATCCCGGAAAGCAATGGATTAGAAAATATACATTAGCTTTATGTAAAGAATTATTAGGTACTGTTAGAGGTAAATACCCTTCAATACCTACTCCAGGCGGAGAAACATCACTAGATGGTGATACACTACGTTCTGAAGGAGCAGCAGAGAGAGATGTATTAATAGAGCAATTACGAGAAGATTTAGAGCAATCATCAAGACGAAATATGATGGAGCGTAATAGTGAAGAAGCACAATTTCAACAAGATACAATTAACAAAATACCACTTAATATTTATATAGGATAATATGCCACTGTTTAACTCAAAAAATGATGCAGCGTTTATTAATAAAATCAACTATGAATTGATAGGTGATATTATTGAGCAGAATGTTCATATATATAAACTCGATGTTAATGTAACAGAAGATAATTTGTATGGAGAGGGAGCAACAGATAAGTCATATAGAAGTTGTGTTCGAGTACCGTGCTTAATAACTAAAGAAGATGAAGAATGGGGAGATTCAGAATTTGGAACTGATATTAATCAGAGTGCAACATTTGCTTTCTTAAAAGATATGTTAATTGATAGAGCTAATATAGTTATAGAAATCGGTGATATTATTGAGCATGATAATGCATTCTGGGAAGTAGATAGTACTGTAGAGAATCAATATTGGGGAGGTAGAAGACCTGCAGATCCTAATCTTACAGGAGGAGCAAGTATATCTATAGTAGCTTCTGCTCACTTAACTCGTCGCTCAAGATTATCAATAGAAAATACACAAGGTCCTACATCTAATAAGGTATTATAATGGCGCAGAATAAACCACATAGAGGAACAGTTAGTCGAGAGAATCACATTAGGCGTGATACGGATACATCGCAAGATGTGTCGTTAGGGTTAATGGAATTAGATGAAACCATTAAGTATTATTTTGAAAACGTAGCGCAATTACAGGTAGTTGATAGTAATAATAGACAGCAAAAAGTACCAGTAATATATGGATCACCAGAGCGATGGAAGAGTGTTCAGAAATCGAATTTCTATAGAGATACGAAAGGTAAAATTCAGTTACCGATAGTGATGTTTAGACGTACTAGTATAGCAAAAAATCGAGAATTAGGTATGAAAGTTGATGTAAATAATCCATTATATCACTTTATAGAAAATAAATATTCAAAAGAGAGTAGGTATGATAAATTTGATGTACTACAAGGTAGACGTAAAGCTAGAGAATTTCAAAGAGTAGTAGTACCCGATCATATAACAGCTACATATGAATGTATAGTGTGGACTGAATATATAACTCAAATGAATAAAATTGTCGAAGCTGTAAGTTATGCGGAAGGATCATATTGGGGAGATCAAAACAAATATCTTGTAAAAGCTAAGATTGATGATTTTTCATCAGCAACAGAATTAGCATCAGGTGAAGATCGAGCTGTTAAATCAGAATTCACTATAACTATAAATGGTCATATAATACCTAATACTGTACAAAAGCAGATACAGCAAGGTAGTACTAAAACATTCAGCCCTGCTCAAGTTATATTTTCAGAGGGAATAGTAGGTGATACTACACCTACAGCTACATCTGGTAATGAGTGGGATGATGGTAGTGTAGATCAACCGTTGACGTTAACAGAGAATACTACATTCCATATGGATACAGTAGCAGCAGCAGAAATAATTGTACCGCAAGGTATAGAGTTGCACATTGTAGGTATATTAACAGTTAATGTTACAATACAAAATTATGGCTTCATCTCTATGACTGAAGCATTTATTGAAGATGGTGGTACAATTGAAAACAAAACTAACCCAGACGGTTCATCTGGACAATATGAAGTGGGATAATAAGGTAATACTATGGCAATTAAAATAACCGGTGATGAAATAAGATTTACAAGTGCTAGTGGTGAGATAACTACATATAAGCAAGAAGATGCAAAAGAAGTTTTTGTAAAAAGGAAATCTGATGATGGATTACCTATGAAGCGTCTGCGATCTTTTGAAAGTGCATCGACATTTATCGATCTTAATGCATCAGGTATAACTCCTTCAGGTCACTCAGCCCCTAGACCTGGAATGATTAAAGGGGATACTATTGATATTTTTGTAAAAGATACTTATGAAGCACTTCATATAGATTCACACCTAATATCTATAGGACCTAAATCAAACACTCGTTTAGAATTAACAGGTTCTTTATTTAGTAATGGAATATCAGGTTCATTTGATTATAGTAATGTTAGTTGGATGCAACTTGAAAATATGGCAATGGATATAACTCAAGGAGGATTTTTTGGATTAGCAGTTTCAGGTTCTACATTAGCATCTAACTTATATAATATGGCTAATAATCTATCCGGATTCTTTTTAACTGGTAGCAATGTAATTATATCAGGTTCAACAGAATTATCAGGTTCTACAATAATTACAGGTGGTGATACACAAATAACTGGAAGTCTTATCCAATCAGGTTCAACTACATTAACAGGTGGTGATGTAATTATATCCGGTTCTACAGAATTATCAGGTTCAACAATAATTACTGGAGGTGATACTGAAATTACAGGATCAACAATTATATCAGGTTCAACAATAATTACTGGAGGTGATACGCAGATAACTGGGTCAACAATTATATCAGGTTCAACAACTATTACAGGAGGCGATACACAGATAACAGGTTCAACTGTAATCTCTGGTTCAACAATTATTACTGGTGGTGATACTGAAATAACTGGTTCAACAATTATATCTGGTTCAACAATTATTACGGGTGGTGATACACAAATAACAGGATCAACAATATTATCCGGTTCTACAGTAATCACCGGAGGAGATACTGAAATAACAGGATCAACAATTATATCAGGTTCTACAGTAATCACCGGAGGAGATACTGAAATAACAGGGTCGACAACTATATCAGGTTCAACTACAGTTATTATATCAGAATTCACTCAATCAGGTACTTCAATATTTGATGGTGGAACAACAACATTTACAGGTATATCAGGTTCATTATCAGCTTCGTTATCTGGATCAGATATAGCTGTAGAAGTATCAGGTACTATATCAGTGGATGGAGACGTAGCAGTAAATTATACTAATAATGCTCCAATATCATCATCATTAACATTAACAAATGGAGCCCATGGGTTAGGTAGAACACTAAATGTTAGAAGTGGTTCTAGTCCTTATATACCTTCTGGTCCATATAGCGGATTACCTGTAACTACAGGTGTATATAACGCAAATCCTGCAGGAGAATTAGAATTAACATTACCTGCCGCTACAATTGGGTTATCATTCCATGTTAGAAATTGCGGAGTTAATACATTCCCATATGTCCAGTCTGGTTATCAAGGACCGCCATCAATAAAAATTTCTCCATCAGGAAGTAATAAATTTATATATGGAGCAGGTGGTAGTACCGGCGTAGCTGGAAAAGCAATAATAAATCATTCATCTTCATTTCAAATGGGAGATTTTGCAGTTGTAAGCTGTGTTTCACAATCTCATTGGATGATTCAACAAATGGGTGGAACATGGACAGATGAAGCATAAAAAGTAACTAAATAGCATCGTTTGCACTTTTGTTCGTATATTTATATAAGAATAATTTTACTCATATTGCAATATTAGGAGAGTTTAAATGGCTGAAAAAATTATAAGTCCTGGCGTCTTTACGCGTGAAAATGACTTATCATTCTTACCACAAGGTGTTGGTGAGATTGGTGCAGCAATTGTAGGTCCAACAGTAAAAGGACCAGTAGGTATACCAACACAAGTTACATCATACGCACAATATGTTGATATATTTGGAAACACATTCAAAAGTGGAAGTGATTACTTCCAATACTTAACTTCACATACAGCAGAACATTATCTTAAAGACGGTGGCCCATTAACTGTAGTTAGAATAGCAGGAGATGAGTATAGTCATGCATCCAGTTCAGTATCAACAGGTGAGATAGCTAGTGATGGTACCATAATGACTGGATCTTTAGTGTATGATAATAGTGCATTTCAAGATGAAGGTGATGAAGTACAAATTACTGTAGGTGGTGTAGAATATAGAATTATTGGAGCTGCAGCGGAAGATGATAATTTCCCAGCAGATGATTCACCTATATTCTTTGCTTCGACAGGTTCAACCCCTACATTAGCAATATCTTCTTTAGCAGCGAAAATTAATGCAATAGATATTGGTGTATCTGCGTTAGCCGTCGGTGCAACAAATTTAGAATTAACTGCATCTGCAGCTGGTAATCAAGTAATAACTGTTCAGACAGGTTCTGGTGGTACAATAGAAACAAATGCATTGACATTAGGTGGTGGTATTAATGCCTCAGCATCGGTAGCATTCAATATAAGAACAATATCAGATGGTGATAATCTGAATAATTATCAAGAATCGGAAGGTATTAACCATGTATTAGAAAGTGGATCGAAAGATAATATTAGATGGGAAGTTACTAATGTAGATACTAAAGTAGGTACATTTAACTTAGTTGTTAGACGTGGGAATGACAGTAGTGTCGCTAAAATACCTCTTGAAACATGGAGCAACTTATCATTAGATCCAAACGCAAGTAATTATATCAGTAAAGTTATAGGTGATATGGTATACACTGTACGTGGATCAGATGATGATCCTTACTTACAATTATCAGGATCATATTCTAATAAATCAAGATATATACGAGTTGAAGTATTAAAGCAAACTGTTGATTATCTAGATGAAAATGGTGATGTTAGAATAGCAGCAGCATCACAATCACTACCTGTAAGTGGTACATCAGGATCATTTAATGGTGGAGCTGATGGTAATAAACTTGCTGCAGCGAAATTCTACGAAAATATTTCTGCAGCTAACTGTCAAGGATATGACTTAAATGATATTGGAAATAGTAACGGTGGTACATCATATGCTAAGGCATTAAATTTACTTGCAAATCAAGATGAATATGATATTAACATGCTATTAGTACCAGGTGCTAATCAAGCAATGCACGGTCCAGTTATAGATAAAGCAATTAAGGTTGCAGAATCTAGAGGAGACTGTTTTGTAGTTGCTGATCCTGTTGGATATGGCGCTGGGTCTATGGTATCAGTAACAGAGGAAGCAGCTAAATATAACTCAAGTTACGCAGCAATGTATTGGCCATGGGTTCAGGTACCTGATAATCAATTAAATAAATTAGCATGGGTTCCAGCAGGAGTTGTATTACCAGGAGTACTTGCATTTAATGATAGAATCGCTCATGAATGGTATGCACCTGCAGGATTAAATAGAGGTGGAGTTGATGTAGCAGTTAGAGCTGAGCGTAAATTAACTCATACAAATAGAGACGCATTATATGCAGGTCGTGTTAATCCACTAGCAACATTCCCAGGACAAGGAGTTGTTGTATGGGGTCAAAAGACTTTACAGAAAAAAGCTTCAGCATTAGATCGAGTTAATGTACGAAGATTATTAATTAACCTTAAAAAATTCATTGCATCTACTAGTAAGTATCTTGTATTCGAAAACAATACAAATGAAACTAGAAATAGATTCTTATCAACTGTTGTTCCATATATGGAGAGAGTACAACAAAACAACGGATTATATGCATTTAAAGTTGTAATGGATGATTCAAACAATACACCTGACATCATCGATAGAAATATCATGAAGGGAGATATATTTATTCAACCAGCGAAAGCTGCTGAATTTATTGTAGTCGACTTTAATGTTATGCCAACTGGTGCAACTTTTGGTGAATAAGATATTTATTATAAAGTAGGAGATATATAATGGCAGAGACTATTAGCGCACAACAATTAATGTTCAACTCATTTACACCGAAAGTATCAAATCGGTTTGTGATGTCAGTTGGAGATATACCATCATTCATCTGTAAAAAGGTGTCACGTCCTGGAATAACATTCGGTGAGGTTGTAATTGATCATATTAATACAAAGCGTAAATTGCAAGGTAAAGCAGATTGGAATGATATAACTGTAACGTTATGGGATCCAATTGTACCATCAGGTGCACAGCATGTAATGGAGTGGGTTCGTAAAGGATATGAATCAGCGACAGGAGCAGCTGGATATGCAGATTTCTATAAAGAAGATGTTACTATTGAAGTTCTAGGACCTCAAGGTGATATTAGAGAAAGATGGGTTATTAAAGGAGCATTTCCATTAACAACAGAGATGGGTGAATTAGATTGGTCTAATGATCAACCAGTAGAAATAACACTTACTTTAAAATATGATTATGCAGTATTAGAATTCTAATACATGTAAATATATAAAAAGAGTCCTGAGAAATCAGGACTTTTTTAGTTTGTATATATTTATATATACATTAATTAGAGTAAAGGAGTTATACAATGTCAGGACAAGTTATAGATACAGATTATCCAGGTGATGTTTCTAATAAAGATATAAAAGAACAAGCAATTGCACGGGCAGCTGCTACAAATAATTTTGATTTCCCTACTGAAATAGTAGATTTACCGAGTAGAGGGTTAATATATTCAAAAGACCATCCACTATCAACAGGTAAAGTTGAGATGAAATATATGACAGCACGTGAAGAAGATATTCTAACTAACCCAACACTTATTAAGCAGGGTAAAGCATTAGATAAATTATTTCAAGCTCTTATTGTCGGTAATGGTGAAGGTAAAGCTGTTAACTATAATGATTTATTGCTCGGTGATAAAAATGCTATTATGATTGCTGCACGCGTATTAGGATATGGACCAGAATATGATATTACTGTCAATATTCCAGGAACTACTGAATCATTTACATATACTGTTGATTTAACAGATATTGGTAATGAACCTATTAATGCAGATAATTATAATAATTGTAACGAGTTTGAATTTGTATTACCTGTCGGTGGTCAAACCGTAAAATTTAGATTACTTACAGGGTTAGAAGAGGCATCCATCGCTACACAATTAGAAAAACAATCATTACGTGGTCACTCTAGAGGCGTTACTACTCGATTAAAGCATCAGATTTTTGCTATAGATGATATAACTGATAAACAAGAAATTAGTAACTTTATAGATAATCAGTTGATAGCTAGAGATTCTCTAAAATTACGTACTTATATTGTTGAAATAGCTCCAGATATAGATTTAACAGTTCGTGTAAAAAATGATGAGTTTAATTATGATAGTGAGATGACACTACCTATTGGATTAGACTTTTTTTGGCCTAGGGTTTAACTATAAGCCCATAATACATCAAGAGATATTCTATCTTGTACATCATGGTGGAGGCGGATATACCGTGTCTGATGTATACGCTATGCCAGTTTGGCTACGTAGATTCCACATAAAATGCTTAAACGATGTATTCAAAGAACGTACTGAGCAAACAGAGAAGCGCACGAAAGAACTACAAAGAAACGCTCGTAAAAGGTAAATCCCTGATATTTATAATATATAACTGAGAACAGGAGTATTATGAATATAAATAAAATCGTCGCAGGTATGTTAGGATTATTTCTAGCAAAGAAGGGTATAAAGTCTTTAGCGAAAAAGAAGGCTTTAAGAGATCCTGATATCCTCGCACAAATACGAAAAATTCAAGCAGATGTAGATGCACTTAATTCTAAACTAGATAATATGAGAGATTAATACCTATGGCTAAAAATGATGGAGCAGAAGAATTAGCGAATTTGAAGCATTCAGTAGCTGTATCTGAAATAAAACTGAAAACTCAGAAGTCTATCTATGGAACAGAATTAAAGATATCAGGTAATCTAAAACAGCAGGTAAAAGAAAAAGAGAAGCTTAATGAGTTAGATAGAGAAAATGAAAAAATAAGACTAGATGTATTAAATCTTGAAAAGAAGATTGGTGATAAAGCTAAAGAGCAAGAGAAAGGATTAATAAACCATTTAAAGAAATCTGCTACAATCTTATCTATTACCAAAACAATGCAGAGTGCTATTGAGAAGATTTCTGCTACCCAACGTGATACAGCCAATCACATGGGTGTAACTCTCAATAAAGCAGCAAAAATAAATAAAAATATAGCAAAAGAGCTTGCATTATCTGGGCAAGTTGATACTACTAGACATGAAATTCTAGAAACTATGCATGAAATGGATGATGTAATGAGATCATCTAATTTATATAACGAAAAAATGGCAATGAATTTGTCTGTAACTGCAAACAAATTAAATATATCTAGAACAGAAGCAGCTAAATTATCTGCAGACATGCAAATGATAGATGGGGCATCAGCAGAAGCCGCTGAAAGTACACTAGTACTAGTAAAGAATTTTGCAGACGCTAAAGGTGTTAAAATGGGTGCAGTAATGAAAGATGTCGCTGCGCAAGGAAAAGCTTTCACAAACTGGTCTGGTATGAGTTTAAAGAATATGATGCGTACTGCTGTTGAAACTAGAAAGATGGGATTTGAATTATCTGATGCTATGAATGTAGCTAATAAACTATTAGATGTTGAAGGATCAATTGAATCTCAAATGAAATTCAATGTATTGACAGGAAAAGACGCTAACTTCGATAAAGCTAGAGCATTAATGCTAGAAGGTAAGCATGCAGAAGCATTAGCAGAAGTTCGTGATCAAGTTGGAGATATATCAAAACTTAATATATTAGAGTTGCAATCATTAGAACAAGCGACTGGAATGACACGTGATAAATTAATGACATCAACAGCGATAAAAGAAAATGCAGCAACCAATGTTGAATTAGAACAACAAGCTGCTGAAGCTCTTGAAAGAGGAGATACCGCTTTAGCTAATCAACTTTTATCACAACTAGACGGAACAACAGCTGCAGAAGCAAATGCAAATGCACAAACAAATATCCAAGAATCATTAGCTACTCAATTTGCAGATCAGAAAAAGATGAAAAATATAATGCTAGGTATTCAAATTATACAAGGTACAATAGCTGCTATTTCTGCTGCAAAAGCTGTTGCTGAATTAACGGCTGCATCAGCTTTAACAATGGGACTCGGTATAGTAGGAATATTAGCTGGGTTATCACTTGGTGTAGCTGCTATGACAGGAGCATTTAGTTCTACAAAACCAGCAGCAAAAAAACCAGGTGACTTGGGAATTGATCCAAATGGTGGACCTGTAGTAATGTCTCCAAAAGAGGGTGGACTATTCCAAGGGACAAAAAATGATGGTATATCAATGAGTCCTTCACATGGAGTTAATGGAGGTGGAGAAGGAAGCTCCGGTGTAGCACAAAAACTAGATACATTAATAGAAGTATTATCACGATCAGGAACTAACGGAAGCTCCGCTGTAGCACAAAAACTAGATATAGTGATACAATTATTATCACAGCAAAGAATATTAAATGTATCAGGAACACAATTAGCAGAAGTAATGGATTTAGAGCGAGTACCAGTTGGGATAGGATAAGATATGGCTTTAAAGTTAAAAAATAAATTACAAGATTTATACAGAAAAATATCAGGTGTTCCTAAATCTGAGTTAAAATCTCAAGGTGAGATGATTCGAAAGGATTGGAAAGGTAAGCCCGGATCTGACTACCGTATGAAGTCTGCTATACTTAATGCACATAATTTGAAAGGTAATTTTTTTAGACCAAAAGGTGGTAAAGTAGTACATGCTGCATTAGATTTAGCTGCCCCTCTACTTGGGTCGTCTGATGTTGGTAGAGCAGCAATGACTGCAGCTAGGTTAGCGACGAGAGGTAGGCCCCCGTATTCTGAGTACACTGCACTTAACCCCATCGTTAGTACTAAAACAAATAGTATTGAGCGTAAATACGGATTTGCGTATGATAATGAAAAATCTTTTCCCACTACGAAAGATGGTAAAGAATTTGTACCAGATTATGACTTAGGAGCAGATGACATAGTACCTGTTCGGATTGGAAAATATCAATTTAGAGGTGCTATAAGTAGTCTTACTGATTCATCATCACCATCATGGGGTGGATCATCGTATGCAGGTCGACCAGATCAAATATATTCTTATACAGGAGTAGAGAGAACAATATCATTTGATTTAAAAATATATGCAGTGAGTCACACACAATTAAGAAATATGTATCAACGTGTAAATAAATTATATGACTTAGTACGACCAACACCAGATGATTTAATGGCACCGACACGGATGTCTGCACCATTCACGAGACTAACAATCGGTAATTATATATCTGAAGCGGTAATAATGACATCACTAACAATGGCACCTATAGAAGAGCTGCCATGGGAGATAGGTGATCCTGATGCAGGAGGAGATTATCCTAGTAAAACATTACATCCTATATATAGATTACTGTCTGGAGTTCCTAAACTAACTCCAGAGAGGTATATAGTACCACGTGGATTAAATATTAATTTAGGATTCACAGTATTACATGATGCACCACCAACAACAGCTAACGCTGTATTTAGATCGACAATAGAGAAGATATCATAGGTAAGGTATTATGAGAAGATATAAACATAGCAAAGTAAAACGTGATAATACTGGTTCACGATATCGTGAGACAACTATATATCCAGGTAACATCCCTCGCCATGAAGATGATTTATACATCTATATTAGAGCAGGTGAGCGGTTAGATAATTTAGCAGATAAATATTACAAAGATTCATCATTATGGTGGGTGATAGCATTAGCTAATAATATAGGTAAGGGTACATTCTTTGTACCACCAGGAGTGAGATTAAGAATACCTAACAAATCATCTGAATATATACATAAGCTGAGGTAATATATGTCTAGTTTTAGAGGAATAGTATTAGATTCAATTCACCCTAATATTAAAACTGCATTAGATAAAGAAACTGCAGGGTTTACTCGTGAAGATGGACGATCATATCAACATATTACATCACGAACTCCATGGATGAGATCCGTGCCATTTACTGTCCCTGTAAATCCAGATGAAATGGAGATACCAGTACCTAGATGGCAAGAATGGGTTTTATATTCACAGAAAGGTACAGATAGAAATGATCCCAAGAAAGTTACGCAATTTGGTAGAGCAGGTGTAGCAGGAGATAGCACTGGGCTATATCGTAGTAATCTTAGAAATACACCAATACCGGGTATTACAAGTATTCGAGTTAGTAATAAAGGTGATTTAGGTACATTACGTCGAGCAACATTAGCTATCAAATGTTATCATGAAGCAGACTTACATGAATTAGAGATGATGTATATGGTCCCTGGTGTTAGTATCCTATTAGAATGGGGATGGTATTCAGAGGTAAAAAGTCAGCAACCGATATTTTTAGGTGATTTAGAAGACAATGGTAGATTAAATAATATAACCAAAATTCAAGAAGAGTTATTAAAGAAAACTTTAGATATTGATAGTTTATTAGTTCAGCATAATCATGAAGGATCATTAGAAACTAGTGCTGGTTTATATGATGGATTAATAGGAGTTGTTACAAAATTTAATTGGTCTAATGCATCTGATGGATCATATGATATACAGATTGATATAATTGCTCCGAATAGCTTAACATTAGGTGTACCTACAGAGACTTATAAGTTAGGTGGTAATATAATAGATCCAGAAGATGGTAAATCAACACCAGTTACAGATGTTGATGTAATATATTATAAAATAAATACAAAATCTTCTCGAATTGAGGGAGATGCATCCAAGCAAGCTGTACAGCAAAATGAGAATATATCGCGAAATGCTGTATCGACAATAGATGAATTCTCTGATTCATTGATGTTTGAAGAAGCTTCTATGTTAAGTTTAGAAACTTCTGCTCTAAAAAATAGTTTTGGATTCGTTGAGTTTTATGAAGAAGATGGCGAACTTAAAGCAAAAATAGTACAAGACGATCCAGAACAAGCACTTTCAGAAGTTGAGCATGAAGAGCCTGTATATGAATACACTGAGGAAAGCTGGTTATTCGGAACATCTACTACAATGGAAGTTACTGCAGAATTCGCAGCGAATAATGAAGACGCTGTTAAAACAGATAGAACGGTGAAGGATGGAACTAGAGATTTAGTAATTAAAGATAAGGATGGTAAAGAAATATACGCTGGAAATTATCTATCAGGAGTGGTTAAAAATGATTTATCAAATTTAATTGAGCAAGCCATTGCAGCTCATTCTAGAGAATTAAGTGCAAAAGTAGATCAGCAGCAAGAATCAGAAATAGAATTTGCAAGCCAAATAGAGTATGCAACTCAAGATGATGTAAATTATTTATCATGGAAAAGAGTTATATTTGAGCAAGGTTATGATCAAAAATCAGTTCCTATAATGACTTGTGACGAAGGAATAGGGACTACTATTCCACGAGCTCGTGAAATATCATTTATGGCAGAGAATAATGAGATGGGAATATCTGCATATAGTGAAACATATGTGAGTTGGAGATTTATAGAAGAGTACATTATCAATGAACTATTCATGCCGCGTATGGAAGATAATACTCTAGCAATTAAATTTATGAGTATGCATCCAATACCAGTAGTACCTGAAGAAGATCAAGAAGTTACAGAAGAAGATGTTTTATACGAGAGTGTAAAAATAATTAATAATCCATGGATTAGATCATTAGATCCTAGAGTGTGTATACTGCCAGGGCAAGAATATGATGCATCATTAATTACACGACTACCTGGATCAGATCCGACATTTGAAATGAAAAATCACTTCTATGTTGATACATCAGCGACGGAAGGGTACCTACGTAATATACTAATTAATATAAATATAGTTAGAGAAGCTGCAGAAGATTCAGAAAGCGTTAATGATTTTGCAATGGAGATTTTATCACAAGTATCAGAAGCATGTGGAAACCCTTGGTCATTTAAAGTAATTACAAATACAGCATTACAGCAAGTTATGATTATCGATGAAAATCATAAAGGGAATCATAAAGGATATAAGGAAGCAGCAGATCAAAGGTCAAATGTAGCATATAGATTCTCAGGTATTGGGACAAATAATATATGTAAAGATGTTAAAATTCAAACAAAGTTACCGAGTGAAATTCAAACCATGGCTTACTATGCAGCAAGTGGAGCAGGGTCATCTACTGGAGCTGATCTTAATATGTTTAAATTATATGGAGCAGGATTACGTGATAGAATGAAACCTAATTTCCAAGCTAATGAAACAACTGCTAAAGAGAAGGAAGCTAAAGAGAAGAATGAGCGAGATAATACATATAAAAGATATTGGGAGTTAGTAAAAAAGACTCGTACAGATACTTTACATGGATTAGAAAAAAGTAAAGCGTATAAACAAGGAACAAAAATTGCTACCAACTTTGCGAAGATATTTATATTAGATGCATCCGATAATAATCCATCATATGGACCACCTATCCCGATAGATATATCTCTAACATTAAATGGTATATCTGGAATATATATGGGTAATGCAATTATGCTAGATACTGTTGATGATGGTGGAATGCTACCAAGTAGATATAAGAATATTGTAGCACTACAAACTACAGCTGTAGATCAAGATGTATCAGCAGATGGATGGACTACAAATATAAGTACACTAATGCGACCAATGAAAACATTAGAAGCAGTTGAAGTTAAATTACGAGAGCCTGCAATGTCTATACCAAATTATGTAACGAAAGTTGAAACGGTAGATGATAAAGAGAATGCATTACCGGTAGTTGAAGAGTTTGCACAACATCTAACACATACGGGAGTTCCATATGTTCACGGTACACCACAACCATCTCAGGAATTCTATAAAATTAGAGGTAGTCAGTCAAATGGATTATTTGCAACTCAAAATGATGATGAAGAGTATTTTGCAGCATTAATATTCCCGTCATGGATTGCACTAACTAGAGAAGCTAAATCAGCTGGTATTAAGCTACAAGTAAATGATTCTTGGAGATCATTTGAGAAACAAGATTACTTATATCAAGGTCGACAAGATTATAAAGCACGTGGAGAGACGCCACCAGTATTCCATCCAGCAGATCAAGCAGGGTGGTCAAAACATCAATCAGGTATCGGAATAGACGTAAATTCATATCCAGAAGATCATTATAAATGGATGGTAAATCACGCTCATAGATTTGGATTTAGACGAAATGTGCAAGGTGAAGCATGGCACTGGGTGTATCAACCAAATGAGGGTATTTATTCAAAAGTTCCAAAAGATCATGAATCTTGGAGAGGACAGGAGGCAATTGTATAATGGTAGATGATTTAGAAGCGTACGCGCATAAGATAAATAGTAAGATAAGTGAAGAGGCTATGTTACATACATATAAAGCTCTATCTAACAAAAAAGTAAAAGATGTACATCCAGGTGTAAAATCACATTACCCTGTACCTAGACCGAAAGACTATAATAAAGGATTTATCCGTCGCCATTTCTTTATTAGATATGATGGTGGTATAACTGAAGTTAGTAGTAAAGAAGCTAGTAGGAAGAAAACAATAGTGCCTAGAGATTTATATACATATGTGATAGTTAAGTGGAGGATTGTTGACAGTGTTGTAATACCAACTGGAGTATTTAAAGATAATCCAACAACGGCAGATGTAAATGAGTTTTATATACGTGAAGGTAGTAAAACGTTATCAACAATACTACAAAGAACTTTCCGACAATATTTCTATGATTTAGAAGCGTTTAAGTTGTCTACTTAAAAAATATTTCTTATATTCAAGTATTAATAAAGGTTTTGTATGATTGTAGATAGCGATCTGATTCTCAGTGAATTGAAGTCTAAGTATAAAGACTCGGAAAATATTGTTATACCTATTTATAGTGATGTTAATAAACATCGCATACATAATCGTGTATCTCTATTATATATTTATAATATAAACACTAAAAGTGAATATATTATCCCTATCAATCATTCCGATAAAATCCATAATATCAGAGATTTGAATTTCATAAATAATGATAATAAGACATATACGTATAGCAGTGGAATTGAAAATTCAGTAAATATAGATGCGTTATATTATTTCCACAAATCTACAAATATAAAAGAATCTGATTTATATACAAATGCACATGCATATTACTATAATAGATGTTGGAGATTAAATAATATTAATGATATAATACCTCTATTAAAGCATAAAGAATACTGTAAGAAGATAGTAGATATTATATTACCATTATTAGAATTATGTAATGAACCTGGATTTACTGAGTATAATGATGTATTACTGCCACAATTAAAACAAATTGAATCCGCAGGATTATATACAACTGATAATATACTAGAGCATACAAGGTATAATCCATGGTCTATTACAGGTCGTCCTAGTAATGCATTTAATGGTATAAATTACGCTGCTTTGAATAAAGATGATGAAACGAGAGAGCGATATATTAGTAGATTTGATGATGGTAAATTAGTTGAATTTGATTATGATGCATATCACTTAAGATTGATTGCTAATATAATTGATTATAAATTACCAGATACTTCTATACATGCATACTTAGGAAAGTATTATTTCGATAAAGAACTGCTAACAGAAGATGAATATAATGAATCAAAATCAATAACGTTTAAGATACTATATGGTGGGATTCCTAAAGAATTCGAGAATATACCATTCTTCAGTGAAATAAAGAAGTATATTTTTGAAGTTTGGGATATTTATAAGCGTAAAGGTTATGTACAAACACCAATTTTTAAACGTAAAATCTATAGAGATAATTTAAAATCACGTGATATAAAACCACAAACATTATTTAATTATACAATACAGGCTGTAGAGACGGAGCAAAATATTAACGTTATAAAAGATATACACACATTCTTAAACGATAAAAAGACTAAGCTAATACTATATACGTATGATGCAATGCTATTCGATCTACATCCATCCGAAGCTAATATAATGAAAGATATTTCAAACCTAATGAAATTCCCAGTTAAATGTAAGACTGGTAGAGATTATAAAAATATGAAAGCTTTTGATTTTAAACTGCTTGGTTGATATTTATAAGTAGGAAAATTATGAAATATTTTATACAGAAAGCATTAGCAGATTGGGCATATCGTGTAAATGACGGTTGTCCAGATCCCCACAATAGAACTCATATTCAAGTATTAGAGAGTGTTCTACGTCAATATGGTTGCTCTGAGCAATTCATTTCCGAATATGTTACACGCGTGTATAGTCCGCAACTAACTGAAGATGGTAAAGATGATCAATATGTGCACAAAAGCAGCGGTGTGTGGGTTAAGAAGGGTCAAGAAGATAATGAAGATGCAACAAAGTATGAGAAGACAGATGATGGTCAGTATAAAGAGTTAGAAGGTGAAGAAGAATCAGGTGAAGATAATAGAGAGTATACTAAAAATATGCTTCTAACACCAGAGCCTGGATCTGATGCAGCTGAGAAAGAGAGTGAAGAAGATACAGAAGATAAAAAAGGTGAAGAGGACGGTGATGTAGGTGAGTTTAGTGGTAAGGATAAATCCTTAAAAGATACAGATACTATAAACTCTGAAACGTATACTAACCCTGATACAGGTGTAGATGATGAAGAGTTTGAAAACGGACCTATAAATTCTATTTATGAAAATAGTGAAGATGAGCTTAAGTCTGAAGATTTAGATGAGTATTTTAAATCCGATAAGATACCAAAAAAATATCAAACAGTTATTGCTCGGTTAATGAATTCTACACATGGAAAACAGAAGATAACTGATTACATGAGTGGTGTTGGTGCAGGTCAGATACAATCACAAGCAGGTGAAATAATTACAATGGCTGCAATGGGAATGGATGATGACGAGTTTGATGGATTCATATCAAAACTCGAAGAGCAAGTCTCGAAATATCCTAAAGGTAGTAAAGGTGTTGTCACACAAGATTGGTTAGAATCAGTAAAGTATGTAAGGAACGTTACAGTAAAGAGATATGATTCTAAATTTGGTAAAGGTAATTGGGAAGTTGAAGCAAGTGCATGGGATGTGCCAGGTGAATTTCAAGCTTTAGGTAACGATAATTATACTGCAAATAAAGGGTTTTCATCAGACATGTATGTTAAAGTAAGAGTAACTGGTAAGCCTGTATTAGATGAAATCTCACTTAAGAAAGATACAACAGCAAATATCTTTAATGGAGTAGTAACTGCTATTAAACAGTGGGCATCAAATGTTCCGAAATCTGCAGATATAGAAGAATATAAAAAGGGTGAACTAGAGAGACCGAAGAAATATGGTATGGGAGCTCAAACTCTGCAGGTAGATAGACAAGCTTTAACATCTCCAGAGGTTATGCAAAATAAAGAACTTAGGCAGACATTACAAGCTCTCGGAG
>Ga0098059_1000274_pt1 | contig 37342 bp, 39 predicted proteins | sample 20_taG_FD_92580 | JGI IMG/M metagenome (GOLD analysis project Ga0098059, IMG submission 92580) | Marine viral communities from the Subarctic Pacific Ocean - 20_ETSP_OMZ_AT15318 metaG | ecosystem: Environmental > Aquatic > Marine > Oceanic | place: Subarctic Pacific Ocean | collected 2015-01-19
AACCTCAGCATGTAAAAGGTTTTTTACATGAGTTTAAAGTGACAGCTAAAAATGCCGCAGAATTTTTAAATCAACTTAACGAAATAAATGCGCCATTAGTTGGTTTAGATGCGTCTTTAGTTATGTGTTATCGCGATGAATATAATACAATTTTAGAAAATAACCGTGGTGATTTTCATGTGCAACTTGCTCATGAATGGCTAGAAACACAATCATTTAAACAGTTAACGGCTAAACAAAATTTAAATACTGAATTTACATTATTAAGTCACTGTACTGAAACAACCGCATTACCAAAAGCAGCAAACGTTTGGAAAACTATTTTTGATGAGCTTGGTTTAACATTAAAAACAACAAGTACTGGTTGTTGTGGAATGGCGGGTACGTATGGCCACGAAGCGCAAAACCAAGATAACTCTCGATCGCTTTACGAAATGAGTTGGAAACCTATTATTGATAAAAATAAACCTGAGCAACTTTTATCAACGGGATTCTCATGTCGCAGCCAAGTTAAACGTTATGAAAAGTTTAAACCCAAGCATCCGATAGAGTTACTGGCAAATGTACTTAGTTAATAATTTAATTAATTAAGCTGAAAATAAAAAGGCGTAACTTATTATTAAGTACGCCTTTTTATTTTGCTTATATTTATTTAGTTTTTTTAGCAAAACTATCTGCTATAGGTTTTGTACTAATACCGTGAATAAACACACTAAATAAAATTGTTGTCATGGCAATGGTCGCAATTTGAAATTTGTTTTCTATTTGTGTGTCTATTACCATTAAGGTAAAAACAATTGAGGCCAATCCTCTTGGCCCAAACCAAGCAAATGTAAAACGCTCTTTAATTGTTAGTGCTGTAAATTGCAATGACAGCATAACCGGTATTATTCTAATTAAAGTCGTACTTAATAATGCATACGTTATTATCGCTAAATTTAATTTAGGTAAAACTAAATAAGCACATACAAATCCAAACAAACACCAGATCATTAAAGAAGTAAAGTCAGCAATATGCTCTGAGTCTTCTATCAACTCTTTGCTTATTTTAGTAGTGGCGTATTTATCAAATAATAAACCCGCAACAAACACCGCAATAAATCCACTGCCATGAAAATATTGCGTAATCGAAAACACCGCCATAGCAAAACCTAATAATAAAAAAGGACTCGTGTTTTGCGCAAAGTAATGGCGCTTCATTGCAAAATTTAAACACGGAATAAAAATAGCGGTACTTGTAAAGGCAATTAATAAGGCTAAACCAAGTTCTCTGCCAAACACACTTAACGTTTGCGTTGCTGTGATTGCAGATTCAGGATTTTTTGCCAGTAATATAAATATTAAAAAAATAGGAACACATAAACCATCATTCAAACCACTTTCGGTATTAATTCCTTCACGAATTTTTTCAGGTACCTGCGTACTTGCCAATAACCCTTTACTCAACGCCGCATCGGTAGGCGTTAATATTATTGCAAGTAACGCCGCTTGAATAACAGATAAATCGGCAAACAAAAATAACCCAACGGCAATCCCAAGTAATAACGTTAAGGGGAGGGCGATAAATAACAGTAAACTTGGATACTGAAAGCTATGTCTTAAAACACTTAATTTTGACTTAGCCGCATCAGAAAATAAAAAAATACTGAGTGTCAATTCTATAAAGGGCAGTAAAAAATCTATGCCGGTTTTTATTCTGCTACTTTCGTTAGGTAAAAGTGTGGCAAGCAATATCCCACCAATTACAAAAAACATTGGCCCCGTTACTTCGGTTTTTTCTAGTTGGCGAAATGTTAAGGAATAAACTAAAAATAAAACGCCAATAAATGAGATCACTAAGTATTCCATTAAATTTTCCTTTTAATTCCAGATTTAGCCCGCTCTTTTATATTTGTTTGAATATAAATTTGATCGGTTGTAGCAATTTTTGCATGGCCTAAATCTTCAGATAAATGTTTTAAAGGGCGAGTTTGCGCGTCATGCGTTGCCCCCGTATGGCGTAGCCAATGCGCAGTGGCCGCTTCTAATTGTTCCGCGTCATCTTTAAATCCATCATCAAGTAAAGATTGTTGCGCAATATCGAAACTTTGTTGTACCAATCTGCGAATTTGTCTTACGGTCATTCCACCCTGACCACGAATTTTATGAACTAGAGGGTCTGACTCATCAACGCGGGGCAGAGCAGGCAAGCCTCGATACAAGCGATAACGTTTTAAATACTCAAGAAAATCATCACTTAATGTTACATCGCGTAATTTATTTCCTTTGCCCATTATTCGTAAAAACCAAAAGCCATCATTATCTTGCCAAAAATGAGACATAACAGGTGACCATTGTGGTCGCTCTGATAATTCTGAAATACGAAGATAGAGTCCTTTTAAACAGGCGAGGGTAAATAAGTTTCTTTCATACTCTGGTTTTTTTTCGCATATATCTCTGGTAACGCCAAATACATATTCCCATTGAATATCACTTAATGTATCGGGGATTTGTATTTGCGATTGCACAACCAAGTAGGGACTATTTTTTTTAACAACAGGTACAAAGTTAGCAAAGGTTTTTTCTTCTAAAATAGCGAATTTATAAAATACATTGAGGGCAGTAAACATGGCCGATAATGTTTGCTGACTCGCAATAGATTCTTTTAACATGAAAGGGCGCCAATTTTGATTTAACCGACGAATTCCTTGCTCATCTTTATAACGCCATTGAACAGATTTAGATGCCCATTTTTTATCCGGTTCAACCATAAAATCAACATAGGCTTCAATATCTTCACGCTTAAGTTCAAATACAGATTTTTCAGCTATAAGCCATGACCATAAATAAAAACGTTCCAACTCATTACGAAAACGACTATAGGTTGCCTCAGATTTTCGTCCATAAACATATAAAAACTGGTATAAAAAATTAAGATCAGCCTTTGATTCAGTTACAGTCAAGCTGACTTGCTGTATAAAAGAGGCTAGTTCTGGATATTCTGATGAGAGTGTATTATCTTCAAGATGAGCTATTTGATAACGTAATTGTTTTAATGTATCGACCAGAGCAACAAGCATAATAGTAAAATATATAAGAAAATAATAGACTTATAGGTTAACCTTAAAGTCCGATACTGTCTAGTATTGGACATAATGAATTTTGATATTTATGCTAAACGCAGATTTATTAACCATATACCTTATTAAAGGAAAAATCATGAAAAAATTACTTCTGTTGAGCATGTTAGTTATTAGCGTTTTATTAACAGGTTGCGCTACTACAGGCAGTGCTTCCCCTGGAGAAAAACGTGCTTTAGTACAAAGTATGAAATCGAATACATTAACTGCTCTATACGAAAAAAAACCAGATGTTAAAACTCAAATTGCAAACTCTGCCGGTTATGCTGTATTTGATAATGCCAATGTAAACGTTATTTTAGCCAGTTTTGGTGGTGGGTACGGTGTAGTAAAAAATAACCTAACCGGAAAATCTACCTATATGAATATGGGTGAAGCTGGTTTAGGCTTAGGTTTAGGTGTTAAAGATTTCAATATTGTGATGGTTTTTCACGATCAAGCTGCGTTAAATAGATTTATTAAACATGGTTGGGCGTTCGGTGGTAATGCCGATGCTGCTGCAAAATACCAAGATAAAGGTGGCGCTTTAGTTGCCGAAGCTATTGCTGACCAAGTTACTGTTTACTCTTTAACCGAAAGTGGCCTTGCACTGCAAGCTGTTTTAAAAGGTACTAAATTTTGGGTCGATTCTGAGCTAAACTAAGCTATCAAAACCCTATCATAAGTGGGCTAGTTTGTATGATTACGCCCACTTTAATTTAAATTGCTTAATTTAACATAACATAACTTATGGGATATCGCTATTACGCAAATGCGTCCTCAGTTGGTGCATTTGCTAGTCCTGCAACTAGCGTTAGCGCTACACATGCTGCACTAATCTTTTTTACAATTTCAGACCAGATTTTACCTTCTTCCTTAGACTTTGACTTTTCTATAGCAAGTTTAAGTAAGGCTTCCTTTTGATCCATACCTATAGCATTAGCCATTGCTATACACTGATTAGCTGTAATATGCCTTTCGCCTTTTTTAATTTTACTCATGTTTCCTGAGTTAAATTCCTCAAAATCAGAAATAACTTGTTTGTCCTGAGTATAACCTTTGGATTCTTTATATTTTTCAATTAGTTCGTAACTAAAATTCATAACAATCTCCTCTGTATTTCATTATAACTGTCAAACTTGATAATTAAAAAGTTTGACAAAAGTCACATATGACCGCTAGACTCCAAAAAAGAGTCCAACGTGACAGTTTGTCAGTTTAACAGGTAAATACGGATATGAGCTCAACTTTAAAATTATTTAATATCATTCAAATTTTAGTTTTATTAGTCGTATTTCAAGTTTCCTTACTTATTCAGCATACCGCGCTTATGTGGTCATCTATTTTTGTTTTTTCTCTTGGTATTCTATGTGAAATTTTATTTCAAGTAGCAAAGTATCAAATTAACAAAACTGTTTATTCAGATGATGAGGTTTAAAATGAACTCATTATCTAACGCCCAATACGCTCAAGTTTTCCCGCTAAATACAGCAATCAATTTAACGGCAAATTTACGACCTGCATGCACTGCAAAAGACGTTTTTGCAAACCTTTCTAAACCAGTGAAAGAACGTTTTTTTGACTTTGAATCATGGCGAAATCGTATTTTTGAACGTCATTCTAACCTTGCACATATGCTTAGCACCGGTTACTTTTTGGCTGAAAAATTCAACAATTTAGCTGAAGCAAACAAGCGTTTAAAGTCTGCTGATACCGTTTTAACCCTTGGGAATTTTAAACACGGTCATATAAATTTATCATGTTCAGACGATGAACTATGCGAAATTGCAGAGCAAAAAGCCCGTTATTGTGAGCTGAAAATAAGTAAAAACGGCCACACATTATCAGTTTTTAACATCCTGGTTAAATACTTAAATTCCTTTGATATTCAAGAGCCTGAACTAGTTGCACCGTATTGCACACACTTTGCAGCAGATTCTTTAACAGGTATTTTAAACCGCTTTGCTGACCCAATTTTCTGGCGTCGTAAATTACGTAAAATCCAAGCGTTTACTATCGAACAATTAGCACGTGATTTGAGACTCGTACATAAAAAAGCAAGTGCTTATGTGTCACAACCAACCATCCAGAACCGCCGAGAACGTAAGCGCAAATCAGCCGAAATAATGTCTGATTTATTTGTTGTTCCAAACGATGCAAACCCGTTTGATGAGTTCGAAACACTGCAATCAATTATTGAACGTTCGCACACATCAGGTAAACAACAAGCGGCAGAATTAATGGTTCGTATTCGTGGTTTTGAAGAGCTAGCAGACATGCATGGCCATCGCGGTGAGTTCTACACATTATCAGCACCAAGTCGATTTCATGCAGTTCACCATACAGGCCGACCAAATAATAAATATGATGGTTCAACCCCTCATGATGCACAGGAATATTTTAACGGAATTTGGAAACGTGCCCGCGCCCTATTCTCAAAACAAAATTTACGCCCTTATGGATTCCGTGTTGTTGAACCACATCATGACGGTTGCCCACACTGGCATATGCTTTTATTCATGGAAAAAGGCGATGCAATACAAGTTCGCGCAATCCTGAAAAAGCTTTGCACCGAAGATACACCAACCGAATTTAGAACAAGCACCACCCGTTTTAAGGCTATTACGATTAATAAAAGTAAAGGCTCTGCTTCTGGTTACATAGCTAAATATATTACTAAAGCCGTGACTGGTGACAGCATAGACAAAGTAATTTGTTCTCAAGCGGGTGAAATGAAAATACTTCCAGCTGATGCCGCAGAACGTGCATCTACTTGGGCAAGCACTTTTGATATTAGACGTTTTCAGCAAATTGGTGGCCCATCAGTCACCCTTTGGCGTGAACTTAGACGATTAGGCCAAGGTGATACTGGCAAATGTGAGGTTGCAAACGCAATGAATACAACACTAGACACAGTTTCAAAATACGCACTTGAAAAGGTACGCCAAGCTGCTGATTCATCAGATTGGAAAGCATTTTGTCTTGCAATGGGTGGCGTACAAGTTAAACGCAAAGACCAAACGTTACGCATTCACTACCAATTGCCCGATATTGTTGACCGTATTACTGGCGAGGTTAGCCGCAGTGAATCTAAATCACCCTACTTTGCCACTAAATATGGCGACCAACCAGCTAACCGAATTTTAGGTGTTGCTTGGGATGCTGTTGTTGTAATTACTCGACGCGGTACTACCCAGATACTCACTGAAAAAGATATTAAATCGCAACGTAAAATCATGTGCGGTGTGTCTGAACAAATACAAGGTTGGCATGATGACGGCCGCTTATTTGCACCTAGTGATGAAGATATGCAGTTCCTTGAAGCGTGCGTTCTTGAGGATTATCAAAACATGTGCTTATTCATGGATTACGAAGCTCTGGCTGGCAACATTTCGAGCGACGAAGTCGCGAGCTTGGACTTGTGTCATTAACTGTAACTATTAATAAAATTAAACCCAATTGGAGAAATTATGAATATTGAAGGCGCTATTACAGACCTAGTAAAAGTTAACCGCACAGATGATAAAGGCGCTCCCCTGCCTACGACTGGCGAATTTAAACTTCACACAAAAAACCCAGCTCAAATTTTATCTGTAAAGGTATCAGCTGACCAATTTAACGATGGTACTTATCAGCAATTGGAGAATTTGCAATCTGACCCTAACGGCTGGGGCTTAAAGCCTGTGTTACTCAATATTGAATATTACGAAGGTGCTAACGTAGCGCGTCAAATGGACTGGAAAGGCTTCCGTTTGCACAGCTTACCTACTGAAAATAAACTTAAGTAAATTTCCCATAAAAAATAATAGGCTTTCACGATGGAAACTCAAACATTAATTGTAATTACTTTATTAGTTCTTTCTTTTATTGGGGGCTTCATCTGTGGAAACCATTAACCAAATTGACCCGTTACACGCAAAAATTATCGGGTCTGCTATCGCTTGTTGGCTTACAGGTTTTTGTACTGGCAAGCTCTATCACTTCGTGAGTGAAATATTTAAAAAAGCCTCACGTTCACACTAATGTAAATAAGGAATATTCCTATGAATACTCAATCTACTTCAGTGGTTATCTCTAACCAAAAAAACCGTAACGCTTTAATTTCACCTAAAGCATTATTAATTTCAATTTCTGCCACTGGTGCAGCCCTTTCTTCTACAGCTCACGCTGCATTAGATGAAGCACAAGTAACAGCAATTCAAACCGAAGTTTTATCTGATGTTACAACCGCAGTTGGTGCTGGTTTCTCAGTTCTAGCCGTTGTACTTGCTTCATCTATCGGTTTCTCTCTACTTGGCCGCTTTATTTCTAAAGGCGCTAACGGGGGCTAATACCTACCACCTAATGTGGGTTAACTTCCCTTAACCCACATATCCTATTTTTTTAAAAGGCGTCAATAATGCGATATTTAATTTTTACATTTGCGCTTATGAGCGCTTTTTTTGTTTCTGCTGAACCTGATATGAGCGATTTAGTACCAGCTAATTCAGATGATAAGTATTGCACAACGATTTCTGCTGTTGGTCTTACTGGCACAGCTTGTTCTGATGAAAATGTTTTTATGCGTTATGAAGCTTGTCTTAACATCGATTTTCAGCCATTTACTCTGGATGATAAAGATTTTTACGAGTTAAAGTGTTATGAAGGAATTACGAGTTTTCAATTGCTTTATACTAGCCCCAGATATCCAGATAAAAGCTCTGGTGCAGGTCAGTATTTTTCTTATAGTTATTCTAATGAAAATACTTCTGTTTTTACGTGTCCGCCTAATGATTTTCCTAATCATGTAAATTTAGTAAATGAAAATATGTGTGCCAAGCCTCTAGAACAACCAGAGCCAGACCCAGATTGCCCAGCACCAACAGACAATGACCCTTTTGTTTTTGGTAGTGGTGGTGGTCAAACATCTGTATGTTTTCCTGCACCTAATGGCCGCCAATGTGAAATTCAAACTGATGAAAATGGTGGCTATTACATACCCGCTTCTTATGGTTCTGCTGAACCCGTTTCATGTTTTCCAGACATTGACCCAAGTCCAGACCCAGACCCAACACCAGACCCAGAGCCAAGACCAGACCCTGACCCGACCGACCCAGAACCAGAGGCAGCCGAATTAGATGCAATAAATAAAATTAATGAAAATTTAGACGTTATCAATAACAATCAAAAAACATATTCAGAATCTAACGATGAACGTTTAGACCGGATTGCTATCGAGATTCAAAACTCTAACCAAATATTGAGTGATATTAAATCAAAACCTGTTTCATCTGGCGGTTCTCAAGTTAACAATGGCGCACTTTTAGAAATTGCCGAAAACACAAAAAAAGACTTATATAACGGCGAGTGTGAGGGTGAACTTTGTGATTATGATATTCAACCTAAACTTGATGAAGAAAACGCAAAACTAAAAGAATGGATAGAAAAAGAAGAACCAGCACCATCAATATTAAATACTTATACATCTAAAATAACATCATACGTTTCTCAAAACTTTTCTGGTTTCACCGGTACATGCCAACCTTTTATTTTAGATGTATCAATAGCTAATGTTTCAAAAACTATAAATGTTCATCAACACTGTGAACCCTATGAAACCTATTTTAAACCCTTGGTCGAATGGTTACTTTGGACTTTTACTGCCATAGCTTTAATCAATATTTCATCACAAGCATTTAGAGCTTTTTCATCATTATAAGGATTAATTATCATGCCTGCATTATTAGCCATACCTGCTTTAATTTCTTCCCTTATTGCTGGTTTAAGTTCAATCATTACTTATCTATTAACTACTTTTGGCCGTAAATTATTTATTGGTGCAGCTTTCATAACTGTATATACCACTTTATTAGTTACTTTCGTAACAACATTAAATAGTGAATTTACAAACTTATTAACGACTTTACCCAATAATTCATTTTCACTTGCTGGCCTTTCATTAGTCCCCAGTAATGCAATTACTTGCGCCACAATTGTAGTCACAGCAAAAGCAGCCCAAATGCTCTTTTACTTTTCAATCGGTATTTTACGCGTAAAATTAAAGGCTTAATATTATGTCTAAAGGAATATTTATTGAGGGTGTTAAACGCTCAGGTAAAACAAAATATGCTATCGATTTAATTAACGATTATTTAAAAAGAGGGCGCAAAGTTGCCACCAATTTAGATTTATATCTAGATAAAATGGATGTAAAAAACCCTCATGTAATCCGCTTACCTGACCATATGAGTAGCACTCATTTAAAAGACCTCGGCATGGGTTATCCAGAACTAGAGGAAAGCGACAAAAATTATGATGAATCAAAAAATGGTTTAGTTGTAATTGATGAACTTTTAACTTTCCTTAACTCTCGATCCTTTAAAGATAAAGACCGCTTACAAATTGTTAGTTGGTTTGTTCAAATGGGTAAGTATGGTTGGGATTTGGTTTTAATAGGTCAAGATTTTGAGGGAGTTGATAAACAATTACGTGACACCACAATAGACCAACTAATTAACGTTAAATCAGGTGCTAATTATTTCGGCTTTGGTTTTCTTAATAGCTTAGTTCAACGTTTATTTACAGCTCTAAAAGTTCCTAAATTTTCAGTTGCTCGATTTTATGACGGTAAAGCAAAAACACGCAAAGCCCAGGGCTATGAATTTTATATTAAGTCATGGTGTCACGACTGGTATAACACAGCCCAAAAATTTTTACCTGATGTAATGACTACTAAATCCGGTCGTTTAGTTCAAATGGAATCCAGTTATTGCTTAGTTCCTACTGAACAGTTAAAAAAATGGTATTTAGTAAAAGAAAAATCACAAGAACGAAAAAACGAAGTTTTAGAACAGAAAAAAAATAAAGATTCATTATTAAAACCTTGGCACAAAGTAGGGGGTATATTTTTAATTGCTTATTTAGCTTATTACTTATATCCAACACAAAAACCTAACGAAGCTAACCTTTTACTTAATGGCCAGTCTCAACCATCAGCTAAAAATCCATTAGTACAAAATCAATTACCTGATATTTTTAATGGTGTTTATATAACTTGTTCCGTAATTTCTACACGTAATAATTCAACATATTGTTTTGAAAAAGACGGTAAACCATTCTATCCATCATCATTAAATGCAATTGTTAATGTAGTCTCTGCTTGTACTGCAAAACTTACCTATAACGGTAATGACTATAATATTAACTGTTTACCTTATCGAGTTGATTCTTATTCATCCGCTAAACCTGATAACCAATCATCTTCCGATGAAATAAGCAGCTAAAAATTAGCAATGTCGTGCCAGCGCTTGCCGCGGCCGACATGCTAATTAGCTGCTTGTATAATCTTCACCATATACCATTCATGGCTCGGAGTGTCATAACTGGTCGCATTAAAAAGGCTGTTTAGCGTACCTATGGCGCAGCCATGTAGACCGCACACAAATATTAATTTAGCATTAACGTAAATCGGTCGTAACTAAGCGAAGCGCAACCCCTGCCCTTAGTCACTCGATACCGCGCTTGCGCCCCTGATAAACCTATTCGGAGTTAGATAATGATTAATCATTGTGATTTTTTTAAAAGGAGTAAAAATCACAATGTTTAAATCAGAATTTCATAAACAGTTTCTTTCTTTATTTGGCCATGATTATGCAAAAGGTGCTAAAGAATTGGGTGTAAGTGAAAGGCAAGTAAGGCGCTATGTGAAATCAGGTAAAGCCAGTCTCCCAGTAGAAAAACTAACAGCTATTATTTATCGAGGTTATTTACCTGCTACTGGAGCATGGGCAGACTGTAAAATTTCTGTAGATGATCATACAATGAGTACACCTTGGGGCGAAGTTAAACCCTCTGATGTTCAGCTCGTTCATCGTTATAAATGGTCTGCTAGAAAATCAGAGTCTATGTATAAAACCCTTAAGCAAAATCATAAAACACAGGATAAATACTTATCCGACCTACAAGACCAATTACTTAATATTATTGGTGAAATATCTGAAAGGACAGGAAGCTAAATGGAATTAAACTATTTAAAACTATACTTCTCACTTACTCTTGCTGGTTTAACAATTTGGGGTGTCGATGAAGCTGTTGATTTATATAAAATAAAACTTGTTGCTGATGCTGCAAGCTCAGCTATGAAGCAATCTAGGTTAGAGGCTAAAAGTGCAGCAATTAAAGCTCAAACTCAAGCTTTGAAAGAAAAAAACCGCAATCAAATTATCAGTAGGCAAAACGCCCAAAGAGAAGCAGTGATAAGGAATGCCCAGAGAACTAACAATGAAATTTGTTCATTCTGGAGAGGTGAATATAATTCTTCACGTACCGAAACTAACAAAGTCATGATGGATGGTGCATGTGAAAGAGCTTCAAATCCGCCAGACATGTCTACTACAACTCTTAATCTTAAAGGTAACAAGTAGGTCAAACTGTCACATCTGACAGCAAATATAAACTACTAATAAAAAAGGGCTTTTCGCCCTTTTCTTTAATATTACGTACCATAACTTATGGGTGATCATATATTTACTTACTTTAATATTTCACTCAGCTTATCCCCTCCAACTGGCCCATGGTCAGATTTTAGAATTTCTTATCATGACAACGTTATGTCTGCGCCTTGGGGCAAAGTGAAACCGTCCGATGTTCAACTCGTTCATCGATATAAATGGTCAGCAAAGGAACATGAATCCATGTATAAAATACTTAAGGGACAAAATAAGACCCAAGATTTATATTTATCTGACCTACAAAGCCAACTTTTGGATATAATTGGTGAAATATCACAAAGGACAGGTAACTAACTTTTCTCGAGATATAGAGCCTTAAAAAAAGGCTCTAGTAATTAGTATTAGATATTATTATTTATTAATTTCAGTGATACTTTTTAACTTTTCCTCTTCAATCTTCACTTCGATTCTTAACTTCTTCACTTTATAGTATTTTTCAATTAGTACGAATGGGTTAATCCATCGTGTAAGTAAATAGAAAGGCGTGATGTATATATTATTAAATAGTTCTATAAAATCTGTAAGCATGCTTACTCCATAATTAATTGTGCGATTTATTGTTAATCATGGGTATCACAATTTCATTGACAAAAGCATCTCTCTACATTATCATCTAAGTGTCAAGTTTAGATAAGTTGTATTAAAATACTTATTTCAAGCCGTTGCAACCCATGTAACGGTTACTTCTTTTTTTATCTCTTCTTATTGTTTCTTTACTTAGTAAAACATCCTTCTTATCTCTTAATGTAAATCCATTATAATATGTTTTTTACCATCAGCAAAACACACCTAATTTGTCAAGTATTATTTTTAATTATTACACATTATATTTAAATTAAATGGTATAGCTTTTGCTTTGAACTCAACTGGTAAGTTCATATAAGGTATGTTAACAATAAGAATGGTTTTCAAAAATACTAAGCAATTAATTCTGTCGATTATTACCGAATTTAATAAGTTTAAACTTTTACATTTGGTCAAACTGTCATGAATGACTGCATATGTAACCAATTAATAAAAAAGGGCTTTTCGCCCTTTTCTTTAATATTACGTACCGTAATTTATACGGTGATCAGCTATCAGCTATCAGCTATCAGCTATCAGCTATCAGCTATCAGCTATCAGCTATCAGCTAAAATAATTTAACGCTTATAAAATCTATTATTCAATGCTTATTATTCTCTTTTCATTGTTTAATGAATATCAGAAAACATGTATAAAATATTTAAAGTACAAAAAAACTTAGAATATTTATTTATCCGACCTAAAAAGCTAACTATTAAATATAATTAAAACTTAAACACTTTAATATAAAGGCTTACACTCTTTCATTTATATCGCTTGAGTTGGTTATTTTAATTTTTAAAGTTAAATTAGTTATATAACTTCAAATCAAAATTCTCAGCATTTAATTTTTTATCAAACGCCTCGGCCAATTTCTCAGTTTCACTAAACACGGTGTTCCAATATTTAATACGCGTGTCTGCATCAAGATCAGTAAAGTCGTTTCTGTCTGGGATTTTTCCGTAAGGTAAACCCGCGACAAATTCTTTTGATGGGGTGATCATCACAACGTTATCATAATTTTGTGGTGACACTTTTCGTTTTAAATTTTTATCGAACCACCCTGCTTTTGGTTCTGAATTAAAATGCGGATACAAAATTAAGCCTGGGTTATTAATTTTTAAATCAAAGTGGTAATCAATAATGCCGCCATCGCGGTAAATTCCTGGTGGGGAACCGGCAATATTTTTTATGCCTTGCATTACTAGTGGTATAGAGCCCGATGCCAATAAGGCATCTTTTAAATTTGTTTGTGTGAGTGCGATATTTTGAGTTTTAAAATTGTAGCTGTCGGTAATACTTAAATCACTATTGGGCGCGCCAAAAATAAAACGCTCATATTGCGAGCCTAATAATTTTCGATTAACGCGGTTAAGCATATAACTTTTTGATAAACCCAAAAGCTGTATTAATTTATTCTCACTGGCAATAAACCCGTTAGATTTTGCGACAATAAAATGCGCTTTAAATACCGGATTATTTATAATTTCAGTAACGCCATCATCACCAAATACATCTTCAAGTAATGCGCGGGCTTTAGTGGTAATCTCAGTTGGGGTGGGTTTATTACTAGAATATCGGGTTTGCGAATACGATTTTGCTAAACGTTCAATGGCTTTAACTGGATCGTTTTGTGCAAAACACGCAGAACGAAAAGCCCCTGCCGATGAGCCAATTAAATTAAGCGGTTGGATGCGATGTTTAAAAAATTCGCCAAATATATATTTGTCTAAGCCAAATAAGGTAAACCATTTAGGGCCACCACTTGCCCCTAAAAACGAGGTAAAAAGCTCAGGTTTAAACCCTTGTTCGTTTATTATTTTTGCTGCAGTTTTACCTGCAAAAATGTCGATCATCTAAAAATACTACCTGTAGAGTCGCAGTTTAATGTTGTTAAAGCCAAACTTAAAAATGAATACTTATGCAATAAAAAACTTTTAAACTTTAATCTTAATCCCAAATTCCGTCTTCACATTTGCCCTGCACTTTTACGTTTTTTACCTTAAATTCAGGCTCTATGCCTTTGTCTCTTTGTGCGTGGTAGTCGTTAGTAACAGACAAAATAGTTGGCGTTAACAGTATAATAGCGATTACGTTCACCACTGTCATTAACCCTAGGGCAATATCGGCTAAATCCCATACTTGTTTTAATGTGGCTGATGCGCCCCACAACATCATTGATAAATAAAGCAAAGTATAAATACCGCGCCCTACTTTGTTATCAAGCTTAAATAGGTGCAGGTTACTTTCAGCGTAGGCGTAGTTAGCAACCACCGAGGTAAAAGCAAATAAAGTAATGGCAGCGGCTACAAAATACACGCCGCCTTGCGCTAAGTGTGAGGTCATAGCGCTTTGGGTTAAACGAATGCCTTCCATTTCGCCGCTTATGTTCACATCGGCCAATAAAATAATAACCGCGGTACAGCTACAAAGTACAATGGTGTCGAAGAACACGCCTAGCATTTGTATGTAACCTTGGGTAACCGGGTGGTTAGGAATGGGGCTGGCACTTGCCGATGCATGCGGCACACTACCTGCGCCTGCTTCGTTTGAATATAACCCCCGTTGAATACCGTTTTTAATCGCCGCCCCCATGGCGCCTGCGCCTGCTTCTTGTAAGCCAAATGCAGATAAAAATATATCTTTTAGCATACTGGGTACTTGGGTAAAGTTAATCAGTGTGATTATCACAGCAACCAGCACAAACACGATGCCCATAACAGGGACTACTCGCTCAGCAAAGCGGGCGATGGCTTTAAAGCCACCTAAAATAATTGAACCGGCTAACAAAGTGATCACGATGCCGGAGTAGTGAGTGGGAATTTCAAAGGCATAATTAAGCGCATCGGTAATGGTGTTGGTTTGCATGGCGCTAAAGGTAAAGCCGTAACCTAAAAATAAGCATAAAGCGAAAACAATGGCAAAGCCGCGACTGCCTAAACCTTGTTGAATGTAATAAGCAGGCCCGCCTCTAAAATCGCCATTACTATCTCGAATTTTATAAATTTGCCCAAGGATGCTTTCTGCAAAACCGGTCGCCATACCCAGTATGGCAATCACCCACATCCAAAATATGGCGCCACTTCCACCAAGTGATATAGCAACAGCCACACCGGCTAAATTACCAGTACCAACACGCGCACAAAGCCCGGTACATAACGCCTGAAAAGAGCTAATGTTATTTTTATCACACTTGCTACTACCTTTTAGCAAGCTAAACATATGTGTAAATTTAACGAGTTGAATAGCTTTTAAACGGACAGAAAACCATATGCCAGCAAAAAGTAAAATGTAAATGAGTACTTGGCCTTCGCCCCATAAAAGGCTATTTACACTTTTGATCAGCGTGTCGAACATCAGGCTTCCTTTTTATTATTATTTGCCACGGTATTAATTTAGCGACGTGAGTGTTTAAGTTTAGTAGAGACTTAGCCACTTTATAATAAAGCTAATTAGATGTGAATTATTTTTCTTTATTGGTGAATATAAATTCACCCAATAACTAATTTATATTGCAGTGTAATTGCTGATGTAAAAGGAATGTTTTAGGAAGGAATTAGTCGCGTGCTTTAATAACCGTTCGCGCGTTATTTTTGAGGTAAAAAAAACGAAAATTTCTCACGGCTAAATGACTGCCATGAGAACAATAAATGATGATTTATTACCTTGCTGATAATAAACACACAGCTACGCTATGTAGCTGTGTTTATAATCATCCTGATCTGGGTGATGGTTTTTTAAGTAGTTATGGCCTGCTGCTAAACCAAGTTTATAGTCAAATCGTAAGTCATCATTTGAGCTGCCTAATAACTTACTATACAACTTTTGATTTGCAAAAATTTGGATTATTTCTACATCTTTTGGTGGGTTAGCAATAAATGCTAACTCATCTTCGTAAGCTTGCTCATGTTGTAATAAGTAGTCTATTGTTTTTGGGCAATAGCCAGATACTTCAACAAATGATTTTAATTTACTTACCCATGCTGATTGAGCCTGAAAGGCTTCATCAACGGTGCGTATAACCACAATTTTGCGTGCGCCACGATTATATGCTTCGCGTACAGGAAGCGGTGCGGCAAGGCCACCGTCTAAGTAAAAATCAGACTCTGACTGTATCTCGGTCTTACCTAATTCATTTGCGGCTAATGCATTTAACCACGGCGTCAATTTTACACCTTGCTTATATAAAAATGGCAGTGCACTTGACGCTTTTAATAGCTCTCGCCATTGCTGGCCTTCCCCTGTTGGGGATAAAAAATAAGGTTTGCGATCACGGGCATTAGTTGCAGTAATTAATAGCTCACGGTCACCTAAACTGGCTTTTGCGGTTTTAAAATCAAGCGCTCTGTTCACTTCGGTAGTTTTATCAAAGTACCAATCTAGGTCAACAATATGTTTACCCATTAGGCCGCGACCTAATTGAAAAAAACGTTTATGACGCGAAAGGCCTCTGATCAGGCGTTTAGCATAGCCTTTTTGACGCGCCAAATAGCTTGTTAAGTTTTGAGAGCCTGCAGATGTGCCAATAAATAAGTCAAATGGATCATACTCTTGCTCTAACCAGGCATCGAGTACACCCGCGGTAAATATCCCTCGTTGTCCGCCACCTTCTGCTATCAGCGCTACTTTTGGCTGCACTGAGTTGTTGCCTGAATGGGGTGTCGTACTATTTTGAGATTTCACGCTTTACCTTCCTATTTATTTAGCTGAATTTTGTTGCATACCCTTATAATAATCGTTCAATATTCATAATTAAAATTGATTGTTTAAATCAGTTCTATTGAAAAAATAGAACAAGCTTTTTCATTGCCACTTTTTAAAATAATGTAAAATGGCCCCGACGTAATCAACTTTAATCTGTTTAATAGCATAACAAGCGTTGAGTGTACGCTTGCTTAACCAATTGCTTATCCATGTTTTATTTGCATTAAAATTTCAAGCGCTTTATGGCGCTTTTCATTATCAAATAAGTCGTTGGTGAATATAAGCTCATCAACCCCTAATTGATTTACAATCATTTCTAGCTTGTGTTTAATACTGGCTGGCCCACCGGTAACACTTAATCCTAAAAAGCTCTCAACATGAGCGCGCTCTTGTTCGCTCCACAAACCTTCCATTGTTTCTACTGGGGGTTTTAACCACAGCTCGTCGCCTCTAATTAACGATAACACTCGCTGTTTGGATGTAGTTGATAAGTACTGTGCTTCTTCATCTGTATCTGCAGCTACTAAAGGTAATGCCAACATGACATAAGGCTTAGCTAATACATTTGATGGTTTAAATTCTCGTTTATACAAGGCTATTGCATCATGCACAAAACGCGGTGCAAAGTGCCCCGCAAATACATAGGGTAATCCTTTTTGTGCAGCTAACTGCGCACTAAATAAACTTGAACCTAAAAGCCAAATGGGCACATTGGTGTTTTCACCAGGTATTGCTCGCACGCGCTTAGTTCCCTCATAAGGGCCCAATAATGTTTGTAACTCGCTCACTTCATTAGGAAAGTTTTCAGCACGACTGATATCGTTATTTAATGCACGACTTGTCACAGGATCGCTACCCGGGGCGCGCCCTAACCCTAAATCAATTCGACCTGGGTATAAACTTTCTAAGGTGCCAAATTGCTCAGCAACAACTAAAGAAGCATGATTAGGTAACATAATTCCACCCGACCCTACGCGTATTTTTTTAGTGTTACCGGCTATGTGCCCCACCAAAATTGAAGTAGCCGCACAAACAATCCCAGGCATATTATGATGCTCGGCTAACCAAAAACGGTTAAAACCGAGTTCCTCGGCTTTTTGTGCGTAGGCTGTACTTTTATTTAAGGTGTCACTCACAGTGGCGCCTTTAGGCATAGGCGCCAGTTCTAATAACGAAAAAGGAATAGTTGATAACAAAGTAGTACCTCCAAATTAAATAGCGATTTATAGTGCTAGCCATAAATAATGAGTCTATGCTAAGAGATGGGTGTGTATGACAGTCAATTCAAGGCGCCTTGCCTTTTAAAAGCTAAATAGCGATGTGATTGAACAACAATTAAGTTAGCTATTTTTAGCAGCAGTGTGTTGGCGCTTTAGTTTATAAGCTTCTGAATCAAGCCCTTTTTTCCAATAGCCCGATGCAACAATTTGACTGCGCGGTATAGCTAATTCATCAGTTAATATGGTTTTTGCTTTACGGACTAATCCGGCTTCAAGTGCCATAAATACAATAGGTTGTTGCTCACTAAGTGGTAGCGATTTTAATGCGTTTATCATATCTGTATCGGGGTTATTTGTTATTAACCAAGTTACATCACGCGAGGAGTCTAAGCTAATCACATCATCTTTTGTTGGTGCATGAATAATCGCGTCAATTTTTGCGTTTATAGGCAATTGTTGCACGTAGCCTTTAATTGCATTAACCGAAGTTAAATCGCCAAGTAATAGATAATATGAATGATCATAGTTATCCAACTTTTTAGGGCCTGGCCCTGCTATACCCACTTCATCGCCTACTTTTGCTTCTTTAGCCCAATTAGTGGCTGGGCCTTGGTGCATATTTATCACAAAGTCGAGGGTAAGTGCACCAGTGTGCTCATCAACATGTCTTATAGTGTATGAACGCATACACGTAGTTTTAATATTAAAGTCAACGCGGCCATTTTGTGGAATAAGCACCTTAACGTAGTTACCAATGTATTGGGCACTCAGGTCGTTAAACTCATCTGAGCCGACAATAATGCGTTGTAAATGTGGGGTTATTTGCTTTGTGCTTAATACGGTTGCTTTGCGTACTTTTTTACCCATATAAATTTACCTCACTAAAATGATGAATTGCACAACGCCCCATTGGTTGATAAAATCAACTATAGCAATTTAATTGACTTTGTCAACCATTATGGATTTATTATGAACTCTTCATTGGCCAATACATTATTTGCTTTAATGCAAAATTATCGCGTTACCATACGCGAAGCCATTAATGCAGGTGAGCTTGGATTAAACGCGATGCATGTGCGTTGTCTGCATATTATTGCAGCGACACCTCAGTGCACTGCTAACGATATTGTGAATCAAACCCAACGCGACAAAGCCCAAATAGCACGGTTAGTGAAAGAACTGCTCGCGCTAAACTTAATTCATAAAAATGCCAGTGAGCATGACAAGCGTTGTTTTATTCTGTCGTTTACCGCACAAGGGTGCACGCTTTACGACAAATTATTAAACGCTGAGCAGCATGTAAATGCGCAAATGTGTAAAAACTTAAACCCACAGCAAATCAATGACTTCTTAAATACAGCTCAGCAAATGATCAAAAATATGGATTGATCGCAGATCCATTACTTGGCATAACTTATATAAAACGCATATACTGTACACTTATACAGTATATGCATTTTAGGTTGTGTTATGTTTGTTATTCCCATTTATATAGAGGCCGGTGTATGCGGATTTGAGTCACCTGCAGCACAATATACAGAGCTTGGCGTTTCACTTGATGAGTTATTAATAAAGCATCCTGATGCCACGTTTATTGGGATAGCGTCTGGGTGCTCTATGCAAGAAATTGGTATTTTTGAGGGCGACTTACTGTTGGTTGACCGTGCAGAAATACCAAAAGATGGCGATGTTATTGTGGCTAACTTAAATGGTTTATTTGTATGTAAGCTGCTTGATAAGACCAATGCACGCTTGCTATCAGCCTCTTCTGCTTATAAGCCGGTGCAATTGACTGAGTCAGATGAGTTTCAGCTTGAAGGTGTGGTAACTCGCTCTATTAGGCTGCATCGCCAGAGTCCTGAGTTACTTTCATGTATGCCTTAGTTGATGCCGTTGCTTTTTATGCCAGTGCAGAAAAAGTATTTGACCCCGCTATTCGCTCAAAACCTGTGGTGGTGCTTACCAATAACGACGGTTGTGTGTGTGCGGTCTGCCCAATTGCGCGTAAGCTTAATATTCCTAAATTTGGCCCTTACTTTAAAGTTAAGCAGTTACTAGAACAAAACAATGTGGTTGTACGCTCTAGTAACTATGAACTATACGCTAATTTAAGCGACCGGATGATGAGTGTAATTGGCCGCTTTTGTGACACCCAGCATGTTTACAGTATCGATGAATCGTTTTTACACTTTAATGGTTATCAACCTTTAATTAACGATTGGCAAGCATACGGGCAACTAATTAGGCGTACTGTATGGCGCGAAACCAAACTCCCTGTTGGGGTTGGCTTTGGGCCAACACCGACCTTAGCCAAAGCCGCTAACCATGCAGCTAAAAAACTAACTGGCTTTAATGGTGTTGCAGTGATTGACGATGAAGTAAGTCGCCGCACTATTTTGCAACGAATGCACTGCCAAGATGTTTGGGGGGTGGGCAAACGTTTAGCTAAAAAGCTGGCTCTCATGGACATTCATACCGCGTGGCAACTGGCTGAGCAAAGCCCAAAAACAATTCGCCGCCAATTTAGTGTGGTGCTTGAGCGCACAATTAACGAGCTCAACGGCATTACCTGTTTAAACTGGGATGATGTACGCCAAGATAAACAAGCTATTTTTTCAACTCGTAGTTTTGGTCAGCGACTTTGCGACCCCGATGCAGTTAAAACCGCCCTAATAAATCATGCTAGTGTAGTTGCACAAAAATTAAGAGCGCAACAGTCGCTCACTCATCGTATTTATATTTTTGCTGCCAGCTCATCACATGAACACGCCTTTTATAAAAAGTCAGTTATGCATCAATTTGATCCGCCTACTAACGATACTCGCGTTATGGCCAATGCGGTATCAAAGAGTTTTGAGCAAATATATCAACCGGGAATTCGATTTTATAAATGTGGTGTGGGCGCATTAGAGCTCAGCCCGCAGCAGTTTCAACAACATCATTTATTTGATAAGCAAACCGATAACCCGCAGTTAATGAGCTGTTTAGATGCTATTAATCATAGATACGGTAAAGGAATGCTTAGCGTGGCGAGCAGCCAATTAAATGATCATTGGCATATGAACAGGGCTTTTTTATCGCCGCAATACACGACTCGTTGGCGTGATATTCCAAAAATACAGTGTTAGTCGGCAACTTTAATAAATTCACATTCTACACTCGGATTGTCCAATGTGTATTTAAGCGTATTGCTGGTTAAAAAAGTAATGCTTTGTTTAATCGTTCCTTCATGGATAGGATTATCACAGCGGCTCATGCGTAAGCTATTTTCTAGGCCATCTGTTTTATATTTTAGCGAGCTGGTAATAAAACAATAATTTGGTTTTTCAATGGTACGAGTACCATTGTGTAAGGAGTTAAACAAAATCTCTTTGCCTAAGCTAAAACCTTGCTCAGGATCTTCAGGGTTATTAAATTGTAATCGGCTATTAGTACATAACCCAGAATTACTGGAGGTCACTTCGTAATTGCCCAGCTTAGTTTGTAACAGCGGAATAAAGCGAGTTTTATTACTTGGGCCTGCTACTGCATAACAGCTAAAAAGGCTTATGGTAAGTAAAACCAGTGTGAAAAGTTTCATTATAGGCTCTATCCTCGTGTATCAAATATGATCAAGCACTGTGACTATGCTTAGCTATTTCTAACTATAACAGAGATTTACTATAAAAGATGTGAAGTCGTTATAGCATAAACACGTCTTTAAACTGTATTTAAAAATACGTAGCTAACAACAAATAAGATTACATTTTAAAACAGTTCAGTTAGTGAAATAAGAGGATGTGAAGGATAGCGCAAGCTGTATCAAAACCTAAGCAACATAAAATGCATTACCCCTAACCCAAAGTAATGCATTCATAGTCAAAAGTGGGCGATTACTGCCAATACTTAGCAAATAATTGCGGGTAATTTTGTTTTAAAAACTTAGGTTTGTCTTTAAAGCGCTTACCTTTAGGTTGTTCAAGCCCTGAGGGGATAAAGGGTAACTCATCGTCATTACGTTCTTCATATAACAAACCTGCAATTAGGTCATACTCATCTAAATACGGGTAAGGTTGCTCGTTTAAAAAATAAAGTGGTGTGCACTGTGCAAGGCTATCGGGGTTTTCTAACGCTGCTTTAAATACCGCTTCACCCCGAGAAATGAGCCAACAACGAAATTCAGAAAAACCATATTCATCATTACAACCAGCTATTACAAACGCCGCACCAAATAAATCCCAAGTATAACTTTGGCGCATACAAATACTAAACTGTTTATCAAATTCAATAAGCTGCTCGTCGGATAAATCACTCAATGCAGCCTTAAGGGATTGGCATACAGACTCAGGCTCTGCGGTTCTGTCGTTTACAGTTACCAATCGCCAAAAATCAGTTAAGGTTAAATCGCTCATGCAATGATCTCTTTTACCCGACCTACTTGACCATCTTCTAACTGTACTTTAATACCGTGCGGATGATTAGGTGACTTAGTTAATAAACGCGACACAATACCATTGGTTAAAGTACCACTGCGTTGATCTTGTTTAAGCACAATATTAACCTCAGTGCCGGGTGTTATTTGTGAACGTGTTGGAACAGCCATATATAATCTCTTTTGCTATTTTTGGGGATTATAGCCTGCTTAATAAAATCACTCCATATTAAAGCTTTTAAAGGCCCTATAAAGCATAATTCAAGCTAATGTGAAGAATAAACAAAACCCATCGTACACATTATGGCTGCTTAGAAAATGAAATGGCATTGGCTTTAATATGTATGTTCAAGCTGGCTAACGCATTACAAATAAGCTGCTCAATGTAATCAAACTGATTTTTTTGTTTAGCCTGCTCTAGTGCAATATCATCAATAAAATAACAACTTACTTTAAACTTAGAAGGTAAATTGTTTAAGTGTGCTGAATGGGTAAGAAAGCTAAAGTCCTCCACAATATCTTTTATTTGCTCACAAGCGAGCGTTAATTGCTGACGAATACGTTTATCTAGCTGCTTTTGGGTTTTGGTCATCGTTTATTGCTGCTCGCGAGCTTGTTGTTCTTTAAATTCTTTGTAACTGTCTTGCTGTTGTTTAACACACTCATGGTATTCCTTATCTGCCATGTAGCTGCATTCACCCAACCGCGCTGATTGAATTTCATGGTAGCGGCTATCGCTGCTACATCCCGCTAACACCAATAATGCGGATAACGAAAATAGATATTTTAACTTATTATTTAACATTCAAAATTCCTACTATTTTAACGGGAAAACTACTGATTTTCGTTATTTTTGCTGTATATTGCACTGGTTTTGTATTTATAACCGTTAAGGGCACGTTATGATGTTGTCGCAGTTACAAGAGCTGTTCCAGCGTATCGATAAAAGTAAACTATTTCAATCATTTGTTATTGCAGTTATTGTTGTTTCTGCATTGACCGTGGGCGCACATACTTATTCATTGCACCCAACCGCTGAACTCATTCTACATTGGATGGATATAGGCATAACGGTGTTTTTCTTAATTGAACTGATTATTCGCTATATTGCCAGCAAAGGTATCAAGGACTTTTTCTCCAAAGGTTGGAACATTTTTGACTTCATTATCGTGATCGGAAGTTTATACCCCGCGGCAGGCTCTACTATTTTTATTGCTCGACTGCTGCGTATTTTCCGCGTGTTACGATTAGTCTCAATGATCCCAGAACTGCGCTTATTAGTAAATTCGCTAATAAAAGCAATACCGCAAATGGGCTACATCGCACTACTCATGTTCGTTATATTTTATATTTATGCCGCCACTGGCAGTATGTTGTTTGCTGATATAAATCCGGTACTTTGGGGCGATGTGTCTATTTCTATGCTCACCCTGTTTAGAATAGCCACCTTTGAAGATTGGACTGACGTCATGTACGAAACCATGGCCGTGTACAAATTAAGTTGGATTTTTTACCTAACCTTTATCTTTTTAACTGCATTTGTGTTTTTAAATATGATGGTTGGCGCTATTTTAGAAGTGATGAGTGAAGAGCATCGCAATGCACGAGAAGAGCAAGCCAATATAGACTCACTCCCTGCCACCCAAGGCCAAGTAAACGAATTAAAAGCACAACTAGCAGAGTTAAAAGAACTACTTAAAAATAAGTAGCAGGGATAAAAAGGGCATGCATTTGCTTGCCCTTACACTTTAAATTTACCCACCAACCCCATTAAAATTGACGAAAGACGATTCATTTCGTTGCCGTTCTCACTGGTGGTCACGGCAATATCACTCACCTCATCAGCCGCATTTTTAATTTCAGTAACATTGCGGTTTATATCTTCAGCTACATGTTGTTGCTCTTCAGCAGCGGTGGCTATTTGGGTATTTAAATCGCTAATATGAACGATAGATGCCGTGATCTCACTAAATTGTTGCTGCGCCGAATGCGCAAGCTCGACAGTTTTATTAGTGGTTTCTATACTGCGTTGCATATCTTTAGAAACTTTAGATGACATAGTGCGTAGTTTATCAAGCTGTGAAGCCACTTCTTCGGTTGACTCAGCGGTTCGTTGTGATAACGCGAGTACTTCGTCGGCCACCACAGCAAAGCCGCGTCCGTGCTCACCGGCACGTGCAGCTTCTATTGCAGCATTTAAGGCCAATAAGTTAGTTTGTTCTGAAATACCGCGAATAACACTGACTATCGACATAATGTTTTCGCTTTCAGTATCTAGCTGAGTAATATCTGCTGAGGCATTGTTTATTACCTCACATAGCTGAACCACACTTTCCACAGTTTGTGTAATAACCGATTGCCCCAAGTCTGATGCTTGCTGTGTTTGAACAGCCAAATCCGCTGCATTTGCACAACTGCTAGACACTTCGTTCGCGGTGGCAGCCATTTCATTAATAGCCGTAGCTGCCATCTCTAAAGCTTGTTGCTGTTGGCTGGTGGAGCTTGTTAATTGTGCCGCTTGCGATGAGGTTTGTGATGAGGTTTTACTTACATTTTGCGCGCACTCATTAATTTGAGTTACCAGCTCGCTGATCAAGTTTAAAAATAAATTAAAGCTATTAGCCAGTTTAGCGGTTTCATCTTTGGTTTTTATTGTTAAGCGTTGGGTTAAATCACCGCCACCTTGCGATATTTCAGTTAAGCCATCACTCACTTCAACAATAGGGGCTGATATTAATTTAGAAATATAACTCGCTATAGCAACAAATACAGCAATTAATATCGCACTAATAACCAATATGGTATAAGCCATGGTATTCGCCGTGCTCATCACTTCGGCTTTCTCTACTACCCCAATAAACTTCCAGCCTAAGGTAGCAGAGGTATGAATATTAGCCATATATTGTTTACCATCTATCTCTACATCAAACAGCCCTTGGGTATTTTTAGCTAAGTCGGCGTATTTTCCCCCCCTCAAGATCTGCTAAGTTTTTAAATCGGTAATCTGGGTGTTTAACATCCACCAGCACACTGCCACTATCTTCAATCAACATTAAATAACCGGTTTCGCCTAATTTAATATCGGCAATAATATCGGTAAGCCCGCCTAATGATACATCCATTCCTTGGGCGCCAATTAATTGCCCGTTATCAATAATCGCTTTAACCGTAGTTATACGATGTTGCAACGTAAAATTATCACGCCTATTTTACAAAAAAAACTTGCTATATTCAGGTATGAGAGATGGTAAAGCGATCATCTAGCTACAATAAATTTATTTGTGCTTATTACTCTATCCGAATAATCATTATGATATTGAACTATAATTGGTTTAAGGGAATTTTAAGGTAGCTTATGCCGTTATCTTCAGCGGGAGGTGGGTTGCCAGCTCTAATATTCATTTGAATAGCAGGTAAAATTAAGCGAGGCATAGGTAATTCTTCGTCACGGCTATCGCGCATTTGAACAAACTGCTCTTTGCTTATTTTAGTCTTTACATGAATATTTGTTTCTTTTTGTTCTTTTACTGTGACCGCAAAACGGTGATTTCGTTTTTCAGTCGGATAATCATGGCATACATAGATTGTTGCCTCATCGGGCATCGAGAGTAGTTTTTGGATTGAATCGTATAATGTTTCAGAGCTACCACCTGGAAAGTCGCACCTTGCAGTGCCTACGTCAGGCATAAAAATCGTATCACCAACAAAAATGGCCTCTTCATTTATAATGTAAACTAAGTCGGCGGGTGTATGCCCCGGTGTGTGCATTACTCGTATCGATAACTGGCCAACATTAAAACTATCTCCATCTTTTAATAGTCGGTCAAAATCAGCCCCATTGGGTAAAAATTCTTTTTCAAGATTAAATAGCGCCTTAAAGCTTTGTTGTACCGTTTTGATATGTTCACCTATGGCGATTTTAGCACCAATGTGTTTTTTAAAATAAGGAGCTGCAGAGATATGATCGGCATGTGCATGTGTTTCGAGAACCCACTCTAATGAAAGAGAATGGCTTTGAAGGTACTCGCCGATTTTTTTGGCGCCTGATTCACAGCTGCGACCTGATTTATAATCAAAATTTAAAACGGGATCAATCAAGATTGCTTGCTGAGAGTTACTATCAGAAACAACATAACTAAAGGTTTCGCTATCGTCATCAAGAAATGCGTGAACATGAAATTTACTGTGCATAATATTCTCCAATAAGTCTGAACTCATCACTTGAATTAATAAAAATGACCGGAAGCAATAATATAAACGTTGGTAAAGGCCATGAAGATATTAGCGATTTAATTATTAAATAAAAAGGGCTAGCAAATGCTAACCCTCAAAGTAAATATTATTTATTATCAACAATAATACGTAACATACGACGCAGTGGCTCTGCTGCGCCCCATAAAAGCTGATCGCCTACGGTAAAAGCGCTAATATATTTTGGCCCCATGGCGAGTTTGCGAATACGGCCAACAGGTATACTTAACGTACCGGTTACTTTAACTGGGGTTAAATCGGTACTGGTAATGTCACGCTCATTAGGAATTACTTTAACCCACTCATTGTGCGAGGCTAAAATTTCTTCTATTTTTTCTACGCTAATGTCTTCACGTAATTTAATGGTCATCGCTTGGCTATGACAACGCATTGCACCAATGCGTACACATAAACCATCAATAGGCACAGGTTGTTTAGATGAGCCTAAGATTTTGTTGGCTTCAACTTGCGCTTTCCACTCTTCTTTTGATTGACCGCTTGGCATAGGCACATCAATCCATGGGATTAAGCTACCCGCCAGTGGCACACCAAACTGGTCTTGTGGCAAATCCCTTGATGCCATTTTTTCGCTGACTATTTTATCAATTTCTAAAATAGCTGAACTTGGGTTATCTAGTTGCTGTGCAACACTTGCATGAATAGCCCCCATTTGAGCTATGAGTTCTTTCATATTGCGTGCACCCGCGCCCGATGCTGCTTGGTAAGTCATTGGGCTTACCCATTCGATTAGGTCTTGCTCAAATAAACCACCCAGCGCTAGTAGCATAAGTGAAACCGTGCAGTTACCACCTACAAAGGTTTTAACGCCTTGCTCTAGCCCTTGTTCAATCACATCTTTGTTAACAGGGTCAAGTACGATAATACTGTCGTCACTCATACGCAGTGCAGAGGCTGCATCTATCCAATAGCCATCCCAACCTGATTCACGTAATTTTGGATACACCGCATTGGTATAATCGCCACCCTGACAGGTAACAATAATGTCCATTTTTGCAAGCTCAGAAATATCGCTGGCATCTAAAAGCGGTTTAGCTGCACCCGCTAACTCAGGGCCAAGCTGACCTGCTTGTGAGGTGGTGAAAAAGGTGGTGTCGATATGTGCAAAATCATGTTGTTGTTCCATTCGCTCTAGTAACACTGAGCCTACCATGCCGCGCCATCCGACTAATCCTACTTTTTTCATTGTTTGTTCCACTGTTTGAGTCATAAGAAATACCTAATTCATTAAAAATTAAAATTCATTGCGTGAGATTTAATTTTTAGAACAGTTAATCTAGCACCCTATACCCTGCAAAACTAGTCAATAACAGCTAACTTAAAATTATTTCATATGCTTTTTTTAATTCTGAAATTAATAACGGCACAAAAAAAGCCCTACACAAGGTAGGGCAATTATTGTAAGTTTTTATATTCGCCTTCCTAGGCTATTTTGAATTAGAACTGATATTTGTACTCAACAGAGAACTCAGTCCCTTTTTCTTTTGAGCGAGTTAGCGTACCAGCAGATTCAATTTCTGATTTTTGCCCCAAAATATTAAGCACTTTAAACTTAATACTTGAGTTAAAATCAGGGTAGTAAGTATAATTCAAATCAACTGAGTGGAATGGCTGTTCCATCCAATCATCTTGCCCTTCTATACCAGGGATAATAATACGCTCACCAAATACGTTATAAACCAATGTTGCAGCATGTTCACCTGATGGTGCATCATAGCCAAGCTGCATATTCACAACATATTTAGAATGTCCCGTTAAACGACGTTTAGTATTAGTGATCGCCGCAGATACACCAGTTTGATCAACAATAGCTTGACGGTCTAGGTTTATCTCAGAATCACTGAGTGTAACATTACCACTCATAAATACATCTTGCCAAAAACCACCTAAGAAAGTGAAATCTTTAAGATAATCAAACTCAACGCCGGCAACATAGCCATCTTCAGCATTGGCAATACGTACAAGTGGCGGTCCATCTTGAGAAGGAGATTGCACCGACTCAATTGGATCAATCATGTCTTTATAAAACAGACCAACAGAGAAGTTTTCACCAGTATCAAAGTAGTTTTCCCAGCGGAAATCGTAATTTTTGATTTGCGTTGTACGTAATCCAGGCGTACCGCCAACAGGATATTCAGTTAACGGATCAATGTAAGTAGATTCAGATATCTCACGTAAATCAGGACGTACAACCGTTTCACCGTAGCTTAAACGCCATTGTGTTTGGTCGTCCTGAATATAAGTGAATGCAAGCGCACCATAAATATCATCTTCTTGAAACGCTAAGTTACCTAAATCATCATAATCGATTGAAGGATCTAAGCCACCAGTAAACGGGTCAAGTGGCACTGACACTTGCCTGAAATCTTCCCAACGTAAGCCACCTGTCAAACGCCATTTATTATTGAAGAAAAAATCAGCTTCAAAATAATAAGCATCTGTTTTTTGTGCTGAGCGGTAATCATCACCTGCAAACGTTGTATCATTAAGTATGGGTAGATTTAGTTCTGCGTTAGCTATTGCATCATCAGAAAGAATCGTATTCAGCTCATTGCCATTTAAATCAAGGTCTTTAAATGCGCGAGTGTTTATGTCAAAGCGACGATTCGAAGCTGAGCGCTCTTTAGAGACATAATCAGCACCTGATTTTAATTCTATATCCAAACCATCTAACATGATTGGAAAAGTAAAATTAAACCCGTAGTTTTCTACTTCATCATTAAGGTCTTGGAATGTATAACGAGCAGCCGTTGTGGCATTGGTTAATGCGATTTCATTAACTAAATCATAATTACCATCTTCGTTTGCATCATTTACAATGAACCGCGTCTGCATATTTCCTGGTGCATAACGGTTTGAGCGGCCGTTTGAGTATTTCCAATCAAAACCTGCATAGTTAAGAAAATCGAATGTATGCATGCCTTTGATTTGGTTTACTATTAACTCTCTCTCTTCATACCTTACATCGTAAGAACGAATACGCTTATTATCAGACTGGTTATTATTCTCATCAATACCTAGACGATCACGAATTTTATCTTCGGTGTCGCGTAAAATCAGCGTACTAAGGTCAATGCGATGAGCATTATTATACTCAATACCAAAGTTTACCATTCCAGACATTTTCACATTATGCTCAGTGGCAATGATTTTATCGTAACCACGCACCATAGCAGCACTGTTCTCACCTAAACGGAAGTCTTCGCCTTGGTACTCTTCGCCAACAAAATATTTGTTATCATAGCTAACCGCTGATAAAAAGCCGTAACGCCAATCACCTGACTCAAAACTATTACCCAGTGTTGCTGTAAACTTAGTATTGGGGTTTACACTTGTTGCTTGCGGGTCATAATCACGGTTTAAATCAAGTGCTAAAGCACGACTTTGCTCTGGTGTGAGATCATCTAATGATTGCCCAGAGTTATAAATATCCATGATTGAATCTGGTATTTCACGGGTGCCATCATCAACACCATACCAGTCATTCGAGCCGCCATTGTACTCAATGCCATCATCAAAGTTATTGGTGTTATAACCAAGCTGACCTGATACATCAAAAACAAATTGGTCTGGAATGCTTTTTAAGCGTATATCCACATTACCACCACCAAAAGAGGCTGGCATAGAAAGAGAATAAGACTTTTGCACAGACAAACTTTCAATAATTCCTGATGGAAATAAATCAAGCGGGATGACTGAGCGGGTCGGATCAGGACTTGGCACTGCTGCACCATTTAACTGAGTACTTGAATAGCGCTCACCTAAACCACGTACATAAATAAATTTACCATCGACTAAAGTTAAACCCGTTACACGGCGTAACGCAGATGCCGCATCACTATCGCCACTACGGGATATTTGGTCAGCACCCATAATATCGGCAACAAATGCTTGTTGTTTTCGCTCTTCAAGCACGGCTGTTGCAGTGCCTTTTAAACGACTTGCGCTAACCACAACCTCCTCAAGTACAGCCTCATCTTCGGCTTCAGCAGCATGTGCTGAAACGCTTAAACTACATAAAATTGCTGCGGAAAGTGTGGATAAGCAAAACTTTTTAGAAAACTGTTTCATGTTTACCTCTATCTGAAATAAGTTACAGAAAGTGTTAAAAAAGGTACTAGTACTATGTGCTAGCACCCATTCTTACTGTGTTATTCCAGACCTACTGTCCAGCCAGCTGTCCAGTCATTATCACTCGATACAGCACCAATATGTGATGTAGTATCGAAGAAGCTATCTACAGCGTTTACATCTGTAGGAGTTGTTATATCAATAGTATAGATACCATTAACTACGTCAGTTTGTCCTGATGCTACTAAGTTACCTAACGTCGCTGTCCACCAGTTTTCTACGCTAAAATCAACACCACTTGGGTCTTTGAAGTTCTCAGAACAGGCGATAACCGATGACTTAATCGTTAAGGTGCCATCTTGTGCATTTTTAACTGTTTCACTTTCAGTAAATATTGGTGCACCATTTTCATCTACTGGAATACCTTCAACCTCTAGACACTCACCCATGCCTACTGGGCCTGTTACAATCGTGTTATAGATTTGCGCACCCGTTCCCTCACGGAAGTACATGCCTTCACCGTCATCTTCACCTTTAAAGGTATTACCAATAATGGTTAAGTTAGCAATCATTGGATTTGATTTAGGCATTTTAGATGGTGTTTTACCGTCATTATCGGCTTCTATACCACGGTTAGCATCTGAGTTATCTGCAGCTTGCTTAACAAGGATGTGCTGAAGCTTACCTTGGAAACCATTATCCCAATCGATGCTGTCATCTTGAATACTAGTTAGCACAAGGTATTTAGCCTGCACATTACCACCAAAGAACTCAACACCGTCATCAGCATTTTGATGAACTTGTAAATACTCTACAGTAGTACCAGAACCCACAGCACCAAACGTAATACCGTTAATTTCATTACCAGGTGACAGTAAGTAGCCGCCATTCATAACGCGAACATAACGTAATGTTCCAGAATTATCTGCAGTGTCAGTACCACCAAAAACAGCACCGGCTTCAACACCTTCAACTTGTAGCGCACACTCGCCTGTTTCTGGACATTTATTAGATGGCGCATTACCTAGTAGTACTAAACCGCCCCATTGACCTGCTGCCGTTGCTTGACCAGCAACATCTTGACTTGAAGTAAATGAAATAGGCTTATCTTTAGTACCGTTGGCTTCAATTTTAGAGCCACGGCTAATGACAATATAATCTTTACCGTTACGACCATAAACAGTAACGCCAGGCTCGACAGTTAGAGTTGCAGAGTCAGCATTATCATTACCAACAAAAACAGCGCCATCAACTGCGTATAAGTTACCCGCTGTTAATGTTAAGTCTGACGTTATACGGCCAGATATTTCACATGTTGTCGTTACGTTATCCGCTGGTGAAATTGAAGTAGTACCTGCAGGACAACCAGCAACTGCAGCAGGTGCTGTCACTTCTCCACCACCATAACCAAATGCCCAACCTTCACGCCAATCGTCAGAATCATTTAGAGCACCGACAAAATCAACCGTATCAAAGAAGGCATCAACCGTATTAGCAACATCTTGTCCTGCACCTAGTAGTGGCGAACCAGCAATTGGTTGACCATTCACACCAAGCATAGGCTTGTCGTTGATCACATTACCTGTTTGTTGACTAAACCAAGACTCAAGCGCAAGCAACGTAGAACCGTCAGCACCTTTTGGATCTTTAAAATTCTCACCATTGGTACATGACATAAAGGTGTTTTGCATCAAAATAGTGCCATCATTAGCATTATTAACGGTTTCACTATCAGAGAATAATGCATCTCCGTTATCATCCAGCGCAATACCTTCTAATTCTAAGCACTCGCCCATTTCATCAGAGCCTGTGATCACTGAATTATATAAATGTAAGCCGGTACCTTCACGCAGGTAAATGCCTTCGGCTTCATCTTCACCTTTAAAGTTATTACCAATAATGGTTAAGTTTGAAATAATAGGCAAAGACTTAGGCTCTTTTGATGGCGTTTTACCATCGTTATCGGCTTCAATACCGCGGTTAGCATCAGTCGAATTTTTATCTTGCTCAACATACACAAACTGCATTTTACCTTGATAACCGTTATCCCAATCAATACTGTCATCGTCGATGCTCGTTAAAACAACATGCTTTAAGTTAACTGCACCACCGAAAAACTCAACACCGTCATCAGAGTTATTATGTACTTGCAAGTAATCAACGGTAGTACCTGAACCTACGGCACCAAAGGTAATACCGTTTAGCTCATTACCGGTTGAAAGCTCGTAACCAGCGTTTTTAACAACAACATATTTTAACGTACCAGAGCTATCCGCATTATCAGTACCGCCAAATACCGCACCTGCTTCCACACCTTCAACTTGCAGTGCACAATCACCTTCAGCAGGGCATTTATTTGAAATACCATTCCCAAGTAAAACCATGCCGCCCCATTGTCCAGAGGCTGTTGTTTCGCCCATTACATCTTGTTTTGATGTGAAAATGATAGGGTCGCTTTTGGTCCCTGTCGCTTCAATTTTAGAATCACGGCTTACGACTAAGTAATCAGACCCATTGTTACCAAAAATAACGGCTCCAGGTTCAATGGTAAGGGTTGCGCTATCTGCTTTATCTTTACCTACAAACACAGCGCCATCTAATGCCCAAAATGCATCCGTCGTTAATGTCGTATCTTCAGTGATTTCACCTGAAAGCACTTGCACTTTTACTTCACGACCCAAGGCAGCTGAAGCTTCAGTAGAAAGACTTTGACTATATTCACCTGGAAGATCAGTTGGCACTGGTGGTGTAGGTGGTGTAGGTGGTGCTACTGTTTCTTCAACATTAATATTAATATCACCACCGCCACAACCAGCGAGTGTAATTGCAGAAGCCAAAAGGCTGATCTTAAATAAACCAGATAATTTCATTGTTCACTCCGTTAAGATATTTAATTATTTTATTAGCGCATTAAGTAAAAACCCAAGTCACGTTAAAACACGAAAGTCATGCTTTAAGATCACTTGAGTTTTTCAACGAGCACTACCTTACGGGAGCTATGTGACAATACAGTTACACTTTAATAAACATAAAATGACAATGTAATTTATTTAAATAACAACCTGTTATGATAAATTTAAACGAAAAAAACCGCCCTAAGGCGGTTTTGGTGTTGCGATTATAAAACAGGTTTTGTAATCAAACTGGCAGCGTTTAAATTACAATAGTAGCGTTGGCAAATTATAACAATGCGGTGCGTAATGTTTCCGCGTGTAACTTTTCACGCTTGACATATTTGATCCATTGTTCAGCCAATCGCTGCGATTTTTTGTGTTTCTCGGCTTGCTCAAACGCTAAAATAGAGGCATCAAAATTTTGCATGCTGTATTGGGCCATACCTAATGCAACATAAGCGTTGGATTCAAAATCAAGTGAACCTTTATCTAATGCTAACCGAGCAGCATCAGCGGCATCTTCAAATTGCTCTAAGTTAACAAGTACTTCAGCCATACGTTGATCGTACTTACCGTGTTCCGAAAGCTCTGCCGCTTTTGCAAAATAACTAACTGATTTATTATCTTCTTTAGCTTGCACCATGGCTTCTGCGATAAATGCATAATTCTTCGCAGACTTTTCAGCAACGCCTGATTCAATCGCTTTACTCATTACACTGGCTGCTTTATAAGCAAGCTGATTATATAAATATACCTGCGCAAGCTGCCTTAAGTCAGATTTAGAGGTTAAAAATCCTTGCTGGTAAGCCGCTTCTAAAACACTAAGCTGCTGTTTTTCTTGCCCAGTTTCACCATACATACCGGCTAATTGGACCCAATACTCAGGTTTATTGTAAAGCTTTACCATACGCTCAAGTACGCTCACTACTTTATCGGTTTGGTTAAGTGAGTAATACATAGCGCGTTGCAGTACCAGCCAGTTTTCTTTGGGTACTTTGCCTTCGCTATCACTTAAGTTAATGGCTTGCGTAATGTAACTCAGGCCTTGCTCATAGTCTTTTAATTGATAGTAGGTTTGCGCCCTTAATAAATAATAGGCGTCGGTTTTAGGCTTAGTGTTTATAGCATCCCATTTGTCTAAAAATGCAATCACCTTTTTATAGTCACTGTTAGCCATAGCAAGCTGCGCAAGGCTGAATGTTGTGCTCAGGCGTAGTGTTTCTGGAATGCCATCTTCGGCAATCACTTTTTCAAATGAAGCAATCGCTTTTACAAGGTCGTTTTCATTGTAATAAATAAACCCATAAAAGTTATGCATCATCGCAATTTCATAAGAGTTCATACTTGATGAGCGCGCTTGTATGCTGTCAAGCGCAGCCAAGCCCGCTTTACTGTCGCCATCATCCGCAAGTTTTTGGGCGCGAGCTAATTGGCTGTATACTTTTTCACGCAGTGCGGGCACTCGTGTTGTTTTTTGCTGTTCAGCGGCCTGTACTGTCGCCAAGTTTATACCCGGAAATACACTCAATGCACTTGGTGTAACAACGCTGGCACTGATTGCAACAGTGCACAACATACTCAGCTTTAATAGCTTGGTTGTTAGTTTTAATTTCATAATTGCCTCACGTTCACTCTTTGCTTACTTAACAGAATTAACCATTAATTTGAAAAGAAATTTTATTTTGCACACCGGCTACTTCAACAGCTTCACCATTAACCACGCGCGGTTTATATTTAAATTTAAGGGCCGCATCCATCGCTGCTCTGTCAAATAATGACTCTGGCTCGGCTTTAATAACTTGCGGCTCTTTAACCGTGCCTTGCTTTGTCACTGTAAATTCAACAATGACATACCCTTCAATACCACGCGATAACGCACGCCTTGGGTATACCGGTGCTACTTTTGCTATGGGTAAATACTCACCATCACTGGTTTCTAACGCTAATCCACCCGCTAGATTTACATCCGCATCGACATTGGCAGCAAAATCAAAGTTGTTGCTAGCAGCGTTGTTATCGCTACTTTGCATTTGTGGCGATTCCATTGGCGGTGGTGGCTCTTTAGGCGTTGGCGGCTTTTGTGGTTTACGCTCCTTTTTTTGTACCGTTTCTTCTTTTTTCAAACGGACAAAATCTAACACATTCCCTTTGGCAGGCTCCGTCATGGCGCCTTCACCACCGGTGATCAATGCCTGCATACCTAAAAACAGGATAAAGGTCACCACACCCGCTATAATTAACGCAAGTACATAACGCATCACTCGTTACCCTTCTTGAGCCGCTATTGAAACATCAAATACACCCGCTGCACGCGAGGCATCCATGACTTTTATCAAGGTTTCTGTGGTGGCTTTTTTATCGGCCTGAATAACTACACTGCCTTGTGGATTTTCAGCTTTTAAGCGCTCAATGTTGGCTTGTACAGCGCGTACATCAATTTGACGTTTATTGATCCAAATTTCGCCTTGATCTGAAATGGCCACTAATATGTTAGCCCGCTCTTTTTTAACTGCGGTTGCCGCTTCTGGACGGTTTACATCAATACCCGCTTCTTTAACAAACGAGGCTGTCACGATAAAGAAAATAAGCATAATAAATACAACATCCAGCATAGGGGTCATGTTTATTTCTTCTGCTTCGTCTTCTTGGAATAAATTACCTAATGGGGCTCTCATGTTATTTCTCCTAGAATAAGCGGTGATTATGTTCACCGCTTTTCAATAATTATTTAGTGGTCTAACACCATAGTGTCTTGCAACAATTCAACTTCACGCTTTGCTTTTCGTTGTAAATAGGTTGAGGCAAACACCCCAGATAACGCACCGACCATTCCTGCCATTGTCGGTATGGTTGCTTTTGACACACCTGATGCCATAGAGCGTGCGCTGCCTGTACCTGTAATGGCCATTACATCAAAGACTTCTATCATCCCTGTAACTGTGCCAAGCAATCCTAATAGTGGACACAGCGCCACCATTACATTAATCAGCGGTAAATTTGCGTTTAAACGCATGCTGGCGCGTGAAACCATGGCTTGGCGTATTTGCTCTGCGTTCCAGCTGTTGCGTTCACTGCGCGTTTTCCACGTATTTTTAACGTCTTTTTTGTAGTGCCGATAGCCATTAAAAAAGTACATAAATCGCTCGAGTATCAATAACCACATCGCGAAAATTAACACGGCAATGACCAAGAGCACTTGGCCACCTGTGTCGAGAAAATCACGGATAGCATTGATTGAATCAATCAATAGCACCATGGTTTAGGCTCCTTTCTCGCTTCGCTCGGCAATAATACCTGCACTTTGTTCTTGTAAAATAAGCAGTAAACCTTTTGAGCGAGTATTCAATAAGGTGTATAAAAACACCGTTGGAATGGCAACAACAAGACCTAATACCGTAGTAACCAGGGCTTGCGAAATACCGCCCGCCATTAGTTTAGGATCGCCAGTACCAAATAAAGTAATTGCTTGGAAGGTATTAATCATCCCGGTTACCGTACCGAGCAAGCCAAGTAATGGCGCTACCACAGAGATAATTTTAATAAGCGTTAAATTACGGGTGATTTTTGGCATTTCGCGTAAAATGGCTTCGCTTAACTTAAGTTCAAGCGTGTCGTAGGCCAC
>Ga0098059_1000275_pt1 | contig 37337 bp, 17 predicted proteins | sample 20_taG_FD_92580 | JGI IMG/M metagenome (GOLD analysis project Ga0098059, IMG submission 92580) | Marine viral communities from the Subarctic Pacific Ocean - 20_ETSP_OMZ_AT15318 metaG | ecosystem: Environmental > Aquatic > Marine > Oceanic | place: Subarctic Pacific Ocean | collected 2015-01-19
CGATTGATTTCTCTGCCGGTAATGTGCAGACTGTAACCGGAAACGGAAACTGTGAATTTAGTTTCACGAATCCACCAGCAACTGGCAATGCAGGAACCCTCACACTCTTGATCACAAACGGTGGTGCAAACACAACAACTTGGGCGTCAGCAGTTAAATGGCCAAGTGATGTTGCACCATCACTGACTTCATCTGGTATTGATATTCTATCTTTCGTCACTATAGACGGCGGATCCAACATCTATGGATTTGTGGGTGGATTGAACTTCTCATGATTGGTGCAAGTAGAGCAGCAAGCGGAAGATCATATCAAGTCTTATCGACTACCAATATCACTTCGACTGGATCTCAAAACTACACAGTTCCCGAGGGAGTTGTTTATCTTGAGGTTGAAATGTATGGTGCTGGCGGAGGTGGTGGTGGTGGTAAAGTAACTACAGGTAGAGGTACTTCACATTTCCGCGGCGGCGGTGGTGGTGGTGGTGCATACGTTAAGCATAAATTGTTTATAACACAGGTACAAAAAGATGCCGTCGTCAATTTCACTGTCGGTGCTGGTGGTGCTGGTGGTGTGAGTGACGCTTCCGGGACGGCCGGCGGAGCGACTACTCTGAATACCATCACTCCTGATGGTGGGTTTTCAACTAATCTTTCGGGACCAAGTGCAGGCGGTGGAGGATCTGGTCGCAAAGGTGGACAGTTCGGTTCAAATGGTGTCGCAGGATCTGCGGCGGACGGAAACATCACAAATACCAATGGTGGTGAGGGAGAAAATCAAACTACAATCGGTGCTGGTTCTTCTCTCGATGGAGCAGATGCTGGCGATGGTGCAGATCCTGATGGTGGTAATGGTGGCAATGGTGGAACCCCGGGCGCCCTTGGTGCTGCTGCTGGTGCAGGCGCTGATCCCGGTGGTGGTGGAGGTGGTGGTGCTTCACAGAACAACACAACTGGTGGTGCTGGTGGTGATGGAAAGGTAATCGTAAAGGCGTTTGGTTGACGTATAAATAAACTGGAGGAGATATCATGCCAGGAATATCAAGAGTCGGAATGGACACGGCCGGAAATACAATCTTAACAGGAAACTCAAACGTCAAGGTGAACGGAATGCCTGTAGCACACATTGGGAGTTTGATTGCAAATCACTGCGGCGGAGATTGTCCTAACCAACACACTGCCCCCGTTATAGTGACGGGATCTGGTATGGTTAGAGTCGGCGGAATACCAGTATGTCGTGCAGGTGATGCCGCATCATGTGGACACTCAGCAACAGGTTCAGGAAATGTGAGGGCCGGATAATGCCATTAAGTCTAGAAGATTTCAACCCACTCGATCCACAGTGCGATCCCCAGACACAAGATCTTGGTCAAACTTCACTGGACATCATCAACGATGTGATGACTGGCAACGCCTTTCAGAACCCCGTTGGTACGATTGTCAACACAGCGAAGGCAATTGCACAGGATAACGAACTGTCTATCACAAATATCTTAGATGACAACGAAAATGCTCCTCCCGGATCCGGTCTTGAACCTGCAACAGTTGCGGCACTACAGAGCATGAACAACTTGCTCGGTGAATTGAACGGACAACCCGGCGCACAAATCGGAAGTCCAAACGCAGGTATTCTCAACAACATTAAAGACGCAACAGACAGAATGTCTGGTGCTGTCAACACACTTGATGCCAATGCCTTCAATCAGAATAATATTGTCAGTCTGTCTGATACATTCAACAGCATGAAAGCAAACCTTCGACTTCCCGGACAGGATGTGATCGAAGATAACTTTGGACCAAACTTCAATTTAATTCTTGAAGACGGTGGACTTACATTGATGCAATCGGTCGGTGCGTCTAACAATATACTCCAACAAACAATTGGTTCATTCCTTGGTGGTGACATCCAAGAAAATGAACTTGTCCAGCAAGTAACAGATCTCGCGGCCGGATTAACCGAAACAAAAAACAATGCGTTGACCAGTTACAACCAAACAGTTGAGAATCTAACCAACATGAGAGACATGGTGCAGAAGTATGGAGTCGCAAATACTCTCATTGCAGCAGTACGATCAAATCCGTGTTGGACTGGTCAGTTGTTGAAAGAGTTTGCAGTTCCTGGTCTTCAGGATAAACTCGATGCACTACAGGCGTTCGAGCAAGGAACGTCAATCCCAGCAGGTACATTCTCGATCCCAACTCCAGAGTTACCAGAAGCACCCCCGTTTGTTGCAGCAGGTGCAGATGCAATCAATCAAGCAAAGGCAAAAGCAAATGAACTCGCAGAAGAAGTAGGTAACGCTGTTAGATCAGTGCAGTCGGGCATTACGGAGTTTGCTCAGGGTGCAATAGATACTGTATCTGCTTCAGCGAAGAATGCGATTGCAGGTATTCAGGAATCGTTGGGTAGTGAGGGATTGCTTGCAATGTCTGCAAGTGAAGCAGGTACGACTGAGCAGCGAGCAGCAGAAGCACAAAACGTCATCGGGAGACTCTGATCAGATGCAATTTGTATGGAATGGAAATATCATCAAGTCTATGCCGGTTCGAGCATACGATCCGGTTTTACACGATCAAGTTAAACAGGGTCGTGATGACGTATTGCTGACACATTGGGTTCTTGCGGCGAAGGCCGATAGTGCCATGTACGATCGGTTTCCAAATTCGGCCGAGGATGCGATGAATATGATGAACGATTGGGTTGATAAACAACTACAAAGAACAAACGATACATTAGGAGATCCGATCGGTCTTAGACCCGATCGTCCGTGGACGAACAACTCAATCGCATCGGGTATGCATGGAAATGATTTCCCGGCCGGCGGTGGTCCACACGGATCGTTTAGTTTACCGTGGGATAATGATATTGCTATCAATCTTGATATGGAGTGTGCGTTTTTTGATGCTGCGGTTTCATGGTACACTTTAGTCGAAATGAATAGGGATGCAGGCAATATATTGGAAATGTCAGATACAGTTCTTAATAGTGTACCAAGCAATTGGACAGATATGAGAGAATGGATTATCGATGCCTGGGTTGCTGGTATGACACGATATAAAGCAGCATATCCAAACAATCCGGTTGGTTGTGCATATGTTCCCTATCTCAATAGAGGTTCTATCGTATATTGGGCCGCCGGTGACAAAACAGACAAAGGTCTTTTCATGGATTCGTATTTCGCGGCAATGTTTGCGAATACAGGTCCATCTGCAAGAATGCTTGCACCATTGGACTTTGCTACGATTTCTGCAACCTGTGCGGGAAACGAATCCAACGGTACTTCCTGGCCATTTGAATGGGAGATAGTTTTTAACAATCCGGACTGGGAGGGTTCTAAAATAAAGGACTACTTCATACGAATACGAAATGCTGTAGAAAATGCCGGGTTGGGTAATAAATTGGTATGGGAAATTCATAACAACTATGGTCCTGTTGATGTGGGCCCAAATTTTGTTGAAAACTATTACACAGGCAAGCATGGACGAGATGAAATTTGTGCTGCACCAAACGGTACAGCAATGAATCATGCAATTAAAGATAAGTGGGGGGCAAACAATCAGTTTGGATTTCCTAACCCAATTGATGACTGGGGATACAAAAACGACACATATGTTCCAGGCGGTGATGCGTGGTATCTTCCGACCGATTTCGTTGACGGAAATTCTCCTAGTATAAGCAACCCATTCATGACTGATGATGAACTTCTGCTCTGGAACAGGTGGTATTGTGGATTTTTAGAACCACCGACCGGTTGGCAAGATAGTCCAAACATTGGTGATGATACATGGTTGCCATTTTATCCACAGATCCAAACCAGACAGAAATATTTTGGTAATGGTTCTGATTCTGATTATGCTAGATGGCGAAATGGTATTGTAAGAAGTGATTCTGAGAGACCTGGACCAAGCGGATTATATTATAGAAGTAACATGGAAAGGTGGTGGGCAAGTGGTTATGGTAGATTTAAAACGAGACCTACTACTGGACTTGAAAATTTATACTTCGTAGCAGATCGGTTAAATGCTACAGATCAAGATTCTGATTGGATGAAGAATCAATACTTGCACTACATGACTTCTATCCGCGATCGCGGAGTCCAACAAAAAAGGGCCCTTCCTGAAAGACGCGGAGGCACTATACTTAATGGTCCATCTGGTGATCAAACTGCTATACTTGGTTCGGTTTATGGCGATGTACTTGATGCTGCTCCAAACGTAGGAACCAATTATAAATTTGTTGCTCACTGGGCCGATGATATGTCGTTTGATGTTATCACTGGTGAGAAAGTATATTCTACTCTTGGTAGTAGTGAGTACGGACACAAGCGGGGAAATGAATTGATGTTCCCCGGAGATCCGGGGTGTTGGTTTGATCCAGATACAGGGGAAAAGGGAACACTGAAAGCACAACCACTCACAACGGGTTCTGACGGCGGGATCATCGGAGAGCAAGTAATTTGGACACCGGGTTTGTGGTATTCTGATGATGAGACGAGATGGCATATTTTGAATCGAGCAGACTTAACCCAATGGTCCGCGATGCTCAGATGTTTATATGAACGTATGAAAAATCGAGTTCTTAGTAACGCTAGAAACGAGCAAGATACCATAGATGCGATCGGCAAAGATTTAGTTGGTGAATTTGGCATCATGTTGTATAATATGGAGATACCAAATTATGATAGGTGTCTCCACTCAATTATACAACGAGCAGGCCTAGCACGATTACTCGGTGTAACAAACAACAGAACTGAAATCTCTTTCGAATATAAACATGTATTGAGTCCGTGGAAACAATCTGGTGTAGGGGTTCCGACAGATTTTCCTTTCGACCTAAATTCAGAAGTAGCACAACCACAACCGCCACTGGAAGTGATAAAACAGCGATTGGTAATTTCACAAATAAAATTGGAAATGATGGCACAAACTTTTGTTGATATAATCACATATACAAAATCTATATTAAGTGAGTCACCCACACTACCTGATGGTTCAGATTCTACTTTCACTGGTCAACCCGGTAGAAGAATAGCATTATATCAAGGTCCGATTGGTTGTGATGCAAGATATTGGCACCTTTGTTTCAACGAAAAAGACCTTCCTCCGGGTGCTGAAGGATCGTATACACTGGAAGTTGCAAGAGATCATATTGATGGTATGTTAAACGCTACATTATACGATGCATGGAATGGAGACGCATCTCATAGACTTGATGTAACAGGTTTGCCAGACTCATTTAGTCGTGTTACTAGAGAAGAGATGGATGAGATTCGTCAAGGCCTTGGACTCGGAACAACAAAAAATGTTGCAGAGATGATCCTCGGTGCAGTAGACTTTAATAATGCAGAAATATATTTTTCTCAGGCAGGCACTAATATGACCATGCCTCTTAGAAATTATTTTAAGGCCATGGAGGAACGTCTAGGATCAAAGGCAGGTGTTATGACATCACATGCATATGAAATGAAAGCATCGACATCAAACACGATGAATAGTTGTGATCAAAGGCCATATGAAAAACATTTCCCCGATGTGGTAGTTCCAACCGAAAGTGATTATGTTAATAACAATATTGGTGGACAAGTCATCGGAAAATTTACAGGTCAAGTTCTAGAAAACCAGACAAATCAGGAACTAGATAAAAATTGTGTGGGGAATGATTTCCCTTGGATGCCAGTTGAAGTTTGGGAACACCTCGTCGGTGGAGAGGATCCTGTCATCCCAAAAACAACAATGGTAATCAATTGGGGTCAGTGGTGGCCCTTAACAAAATGGGAGTGGTATCTTCGCGGTCGAGAAGAGGACGGAGAACCATACGCGGCGGAGAAGGCCTTTGCTCCCGAACGACTCAAAGGCCTATGTGATATAGGTGTACCAGATTCCTTCAATCCCGAATTGGTGGACGGAGAACTACACCCCGGCACATGGAATACTGTCGGTGAGTTTGGGGATATCACACCACAAAATGCGATCAACTTTTATAAATTTATAAATTACGAATCACAGTACGCTAGAATATTATTTGGTTTAGATCCTGCCGGAGAGGATCCGGATCCGCCCATAACAGATCTAGATCCACCGTTGTCTGATGAAACACTTTTCATAATTCTACAGGACAGTGAAATTGATCCAGGCACGGTTGATGATGGAGGTGGAGATCCCGAGGATCCGGGATGTGGTGACACAGCAGATGAACCGGGTATCGATCCGGGAGGAACAGACATCATCGGTGATACTGCCAGTGGAGGAAGACCATGACATGGAATAGAACTGTATTTGTAGGTGATTCTCTAACAAATTCGAACAACGGTGTTATATCGGTTGAAATTATTGATAGTGCGAATAAAATTAATTTTGTAATCTCAGAAAACGCATTATCGTATAATCTTTACGGTCGTATCTTGGATACTACGAATTGGACACTTATTGAAACTATTCAATCAGGTGATGCGATGCCAGGTAGTTCATTCTTTACAGACGATTTTAGTTGGATTCAAGATCAAAATATTGTCAATATTGAATATAAAGTAGAGGTTGAAAAAAACAGTCCGCAAATCACTGAAGGCCATTACATTAGCGAGTTCGAAGGATCTTCTGGTGGTGGAGATGATGATGATGATGATGGAGGTGGTGGTGACGGCGAAGTTGAACCCGTACTATTCATACCAGATCACAGACCGTTCTTTGCAATCAGTCTTTCGGTAGAGCAGGCCGACGATCCGGATATAACTGTCAACGGATTGATGAGATCGTGTGATCCTGATGGTGCTATCAGTATAGTCGGGGCCAATGAGTTTGATCACTGGAAAATGAACAAGGCACCATACGATGGACGCAACGATAACTTCTTAGCACCATTCTGTCCAGAAAAACCGTGGTTGGAACATGGTTATAGTATTAATAGAAAATCAAATCCAGATACAATTAATCCAGAAGATGACTTTATTTTACATCTGGTGCATACTCATCCAGACAAACCTGGTCGACTTGAAGACGCATATCGAAGAGGATATCGTCGGTTCATGCTCCGGGGTGTGTTTGGTATGAGAACCCGAGCGACGAATGGTTCTGCTGTTCCATCGGCCATCTGGAGTGCGGGAGATCCAAATCTTGGGACATGGAACGATAAACCAAGTATTGGTACAAATCCATCAACGGGTTTTGAATACCCATTCACCTCTAATGGTAATCTTGTGAGTATGGATTCATCGGCAACCAAGGGTGATGCACAGCAGTCTGTTATCAACTTCTTGAAACCGTGGATTCAATCAAAAGAAGATCTGGGAGATCCAGTGGATGTATACATCTATGGTGGATATCAACCAGCATTTTATGGGAATGGAGATCCAGCACGAGGCAATCTTTCAATGACATTCTTCGTTGGTGATTCTGCATGGAAAGAGAATCGAACAAATCCGAATAGTGGTGTTTCTTGGAGGGATCATTTCCCCCTTCCCGACATGTCAAATCCTGATCATATTGACTACTTCGATGCAGAGTATCTTCCTTGGATTGATGTTGGTGCGAAAGGATTCATTATTGATGGTGCCTCCAACGGCGGTGAGTTACCTGATGGATCTGGTGTTCCTGTCAATGGTGCCAGTCCACCAATAGACAGAATACCGGGAGTGTTCCCATATTTTAGAGAACATCTTGGTGTTGATGTTCTTGGAGAAGCAGTCCCCCTCGCACAGTTCGGTGAGAACGCGGCAATGAATGAGGACTTATACAGAGAAACTGGTTTCATGGCATACTCCAACGGTACTTATTGGGGTGACATGTGGCGTAACATTAATCTCGATCCATCTGATAGTGAAATTCACATCTTCCTAATCTGGGCGTTTAATGGTGGTTCGGGTGGATTTAATAGTGCGTATTCAACCAGAGTGGACGGTGTTGTTGTCTACGATATTGAGGGAATGAAAGCAGAAATAGATGAGATGTGGGCCCGTGGATTTGTAGTATCATGTAACATCGGATTGTATAGTTCGACAAGTCCTCCGAACGAGGCGCCCGCAAGACAGGAAATTATTGAGTATGTTTTACAAGGACCTAATGGATAAATAGAGATATGGCAGAAAGACCAGAAACACGACACACGATTCCATCATATGGTTATTCATTCTACGTTGATAACGAGAGTGGATATGCTTTCACTGCAAACCTAATGTTTGAACCACAGTGGTGGAATTTTGCACCCAGTTTTACAATTGAAGTTTTCGATCCCAATGGAAAATCTATCTATAAAGAATTTTTAGACTCTGTTGATTTCAAAAATAAAGATGTCTTTCATGGTCATGTGTATGGGCCACCTGATGCCAGTCCACCAGAACCTTTAAAATATCCAGATTCAGGGAGAATTTGGCCACTTGGTTTTGATGGAATCTCAAATTTACAAATTGATGTACCAGCATCTGACTCCGGTGGCGGTGTTTATCAAATACGAATAGGTTCTTTTTATCACACTATGAATAGTGATGGAAGATTTTCTAGTGTAGAACTTCTACTCGACCCACCACTTCCTTATGGGTGGAAGGGTGACATGGGAATAACTGATCTTTCTTTGTGGAATGATAGAGCGCCTAAAAGTGGTACAGTATATTTTTGCTCACTACCACCGGGTATCATGGGGTTGGATCCCAACATAGGAATTAAACAATGGTTCCAAGCAAGATCTATGCAATTGGGTCGAAAAGGATTTGATATAAAGATATTCAAGGATGAGATCGATGGTGATGGCGAACTCATTACAGAATTTTCAATGTTACCAGCAGAAGACGACGCCGGCAATAAGCAAAAAACGTGGGAAGTTCATGATATAGATGAGGATGTCTCTCGATCTATTCTCACATTGGATCATTCCATAGCAGGACCAGATCATCTCAGAAATGATAAAGTAAGAGAAGTCTATAGAATTGAATGGGAGAATCGTGATCCTGAAGTGGGTGTCAATACGCACGGTGATACGTTGATGATAGAAACACATGACGCGACAGAACAGACGGATCCATTTCCTAGTAATTTCAAAGACTTTTTTGACTATAGCAGACAAGGCATCACAGATGTTCCACTTATTATGTGTTCGGATAGAAATACTGCAATACGTTTGAATAATGGTATAAGTTACATGTATGATGATGGATTAGAAGTTGAGTCATGGGATACTAATAAAATTGTTTTCTTGAATCCTATTCAAAAACGAGCATGGATGATGCTAAAGAAAGCAAGAGAAGAGTATAAAACAAACACTGTTGCTTTCAATAAAGTCAATACAGAAGATGATCCATATTGGGTTGGTACGCCAAGAGATGTTGCAAATGGTAACGTAGGACAATTTTGGGACTATGGTGCTGCAATGTCTGATGAGATCTATAATAATATCAAAGACGATTATGATCAGAATGAAAGTGATTTTGAGCAGAGTAAATATTGGAGTGAGAATAAGTTAAATCAAATTACCAATACTCTTTTTGGTAAAGGGACATATGAATATTTACCATGTCATCTATATGAACAAAATATGAATCCCAGTTCCCCTTGGTTTGGTGTAATATGGAATTGGCATTCTAATGTTGATGAAGATATCCGACCGGTGACTGGTGATCATTTGGATGTAGACGGCAACCTCAGATCTTTGGGCAATCCGTATTCGAGTATATTCAGATATCTGTATGATCCGGATGGAAACATTTATTCCAACTGGAAAGATCAAGTATACCCCAGACTTGGACCTACATCTGGTATGGGCGCACACATAGCCAGATACTATTCATTTGGTGGGGATCCGTTGGGAACTGAGCAATATCTACAAGGCGATGGATACCAACCAACATTTGGGTTGGGATTCCTCCGAGATGCAAATCCATTTTACAAAAATGTAGGTATACGAAATAGACTTGTTCTTTCACTGCTGCAACAATTGATGGCGTTTGATCAGAATTATAATAGCACATTTTGGGACGGTGATTATAGAGGTGGTGCGATTGCATTCGTAACAAATACTATTATGCCTTTGTTGGATGTTTATCCTGAAATCGGAACTCATGAAGATGACATTTTTCAAGGGGATGAAGCAGAAGAAGTAAAAGATATAATAAGGACGGGAATACGAAGTCACCTCGAAAGATTTGTTGGTAATCACACCTGCTCTGCCCACAATCAATGGGTACATTGTTGGTTGCCTATGGCGAAGGCAATGGCATATCTAAACGATCCTGCTATAGATTACCTATTCCTTCTCAATGTAAGAAAATCAGACAATCGGTATAACCATAATGTTCCAACCTGGCAAGAGTCTGGTGGATATGATAATATTTACTGTGCATTCGCGGTGTATTGTTTACATGAAGTGCGGCAGTATTTACTAAAGAGAAGGGCCAATGTTCTAGAAGAAAATATGAACGCAGGAGGAATTCAAAATTCAACCGATCCTGTATTAGCAAATATAGAATTGGGTTTGCGAGATTTCGAGAGTCAGTTAAATGACATGACAGATTACTGGAACTACACCATGGCATTAGAACCAGATGGTTCTCTTACTGGTGCATGTGATATGAATTCCCGAGTCGATGGGGCGCACCTCGGGACTGTCCCGAGACGGTGGTTACAATTCATCGGAAATGAATATGGTAGTACATTACAAATACCAGAGATGTCTGCATGTCAGACCTTGGTTGCACATGGAATGGGTAGACAATATGAGAGTCCAGATCCCATGATTCGTCAATGGCATCACGGTGAAGGGAATGCAGATCCATATGGAGTGATATATGATATTGATACTAATATCGGTGATCAGGTAAGTGTAGAAGAACAAAGAGCATGGGCAAAGGGTAGACTAACAGAACCAAATCCTGAATATAGATCCAAGACTCGTTTCCGAGAAACCTTCGCCAAGGACTCGGGTGGTTTTGTAGGATTGCCGTCGGGGGGGATTAACCCGAAAGTTTCACGGGACGCACCTAGAACGGCATCGCACTCGTGGATGGACAAGGACGACAATACTGTGAATACTGATTCTTATAGATTTGCAAAAGGTACAATTGCAAACGAAGATCTCTCTAATATCCGCCCCGAACCACTTCCGTGTCATCGAGATGAATCATTTGTTAAAGTGTGGCCTTCATTTACAAGATATTGGAATGCTGCTAGTGATGCTCTTCGAGCATATACAAATCAAAAATGTGAATATCCAGATTCCTCGACTAGACCTGATATTGGTGGTATTAGTATAAAAACTGGTTCATATTATTGTCACCTCCACGCGGATGGTTGGAATCCCGCAAACCAAGATCAAGAGTATCTTAACAGAAAAACTGGAGATGGGAAAGATCCCGAATACTTATGGGCGATGACTGTATTCGGTGGTGGAATTAGTCTGCTTACTACTCCAGAGAATGGCGCAGTTTTAGTTGGTAAGCGAAAAGGGTTTTTGGCATCCAATCAAATATTCTTAAAGAGATATACAAAATCAGATCCTGCTGAGGATGCAGATCTCGGACCACTCGCTTCAATATGGAACAATTTGGTCGAGGAGGATGGATCTGGTTACGCTTGGGCATATCCGTACCCCAATAATGCTACAGCAGAATGGGACACTGGTAGTGGACAAGATGGCGACATTGGAACATTCACTCATAGACAAGCGTTCAATAACAACTTCATAAACAAACCATCTCAGTTTGAAGATGGCCATTTCTCTGATTCATTCGAAGCGATGGCACAGAGCGGTGGTATCGGTTATATTGTGAGGGAATATGTTTTTAATGAAGACAATATCGTATGTAATGTACAAATAACGCCTATGCAAACTGTGAACTGGGATGAGGTCTATATGACACTTCCAATTTCTATTATGGGCCGGGGATACAGTAGTGGAGACGGTCAATATGTACAGAGTGATGCGGCGAGGGTGGCGAGGGGAAGAAAGAATATTTCTGGTGATAAATTTGAAACACTAAAGAATGGGTGCTGGAAAAGAGAAGTATTTGTGAATGATAGTAAGGTTACAGTTGGTCATAGATTCTTCGATCCTTCTGGTACGGAGTTTGAAATTACTACTCCCGGAGTTGTTGATAAAATTGAGAGGATGGTTTCTGGACCTGGCACAGATCCTGCATACCCACAAACTGAAAATGCACCAATACAAGACGGAAATTTCTTCTGGCCCCCATCTCAAGAAACTTTAGACAAACACTTGCAGATGAAATGTACACACGAATTGAACAGTTCTAATCTAGCATTTGAAATAGAAACCGTGGATGATCTATTAGAGTATTGTAACGCCGGTAGAGATCAGACTGATAATTTTGTACAGTGGTCTGTTCCTGCACCATCAGGATATCACACCAGAACCAGACCAGGCAAAACTCTAGATGATAGTTTACGAGTCCAATTTTCTCCCAAAATTAAAAACTGGGTCGGTGGCGTACCAATTAATTTTTCTTTCACAATTACACCCGGCAAATCGATGGATGCCGCAGAGGCGGGTATGTAAATAGTATAAATACTACTACATCTCAAAATATAAGTTAAGGATTGTTGTACATATGGACTTATTAAAATCAGTTGATCTCGGTTTTTATGTTGAACTTGGAATCGTGATTGCTCTGATCGGTATGGGTATAACATGGACGTTAAAGCAGACACTCAAACGATTACTAACCGGCAAAACAAACCGCCGAAAAAATGATCAATTATGGGATATGCACAGCGAAGTACATGAAGCACTCACGGAGGCACGAACGAAAGTAGATGCCGCAAGGGCAATGATTATTCAGTTTCACAACGGGGAATACTTCCTCGATGGTTCTGGCGTGAAAAAAATGTCTACCTCACATGAGTCACTTCGTTATGGTATTTCGAGTTGCGGCGATAAACTCCAGAACATCTTGATCTCTATGTGTGTTTCTTTGCTTCGGCAGATAAAGAAAGACACCCCATCCGTAGTTTATCTGGATAGAGATTGGCGAGAAGAAGATGAAAGTTCGTATTGTAAGAACTTTCTAGAGTTACACAATGTTCTGGCATTCTCTGTACAACCGTTGAAGCATCACGGACTCATCACTGGTTTTGTTATGTTCCAGTGGTGTGCAACCGATAAAGTAGACGCTATTGATGAGAGAGTTGTTGAGGGGATAATCGAAGAGTCAGTTCGTAAAATTTCTACACATCTTACACTTCAGGCAGATAAATAGATATATGAGAGATAAAACATACAAATTTTCAGATCTAGATCTTGCCTTCACAAGAAATCCCATTACAGGGGATGTTCCGCGTAAAACTAATTACGAAGCAGTAAAAAGATCAATACGAAATTTAGTTCTTACAAACAAATACGAAAGACCATTTCAACCGGGAATCTTCGGTGGAATAACAGATCAATTATTTGAATTAGCAGGACCATTTGCGGTCATCGAAACAAAAGACAGAATAAAACAAGTCATTCAAGATTTTGAACCCAGAGCAGTAGTACAAGATGTTACTGTGGCAATAGTAGCAGAAACGCAAAATATGCTTTGTACTATAACCTTTAGGTTGGCCAACGACGACAGAATCGAAACCTTGAATCTTGCACTGGAGAGATTACGATAATGGCAACCAACGACAGAAATCTTGAATTAACAGAATTAGACTTTCTGGATATCAAAGAATCTCTTAAGACGTATTTGAAGTCTCAGAGTGTATTCAAAGATTATGACTTTGAGGGATCTGGATTATCCGTCCTTCTTGATGTTCTTTCATACAACACCCACTACATGGGGTTCTATGCAAACATGGTTGCGAATGAGATGTTCTTGGATAGTGCAGTCATGCGAGACTCAGTTGTCTCTCTCGCAAAGCATCTTGGATACACACCAACATCAAAGAAGGCATCTTTTGCGACTGTAAATGTAAAGTATAACACGACTTATACTTCCGGCACATATTTGCCTGCATTCACTACGTTTTCTGCCAAAGGAGAAAACGGAGTAGACTACACGTTTCAGAATATTTCTCCAGTGTTGATCGAGGAAGATTCGAATACAGATAACGCTGGAAATGGTATTGCTGCAAATGTAAAAATATATGAGGGTGAAAGAAGAACAATTTCTTTTGTGTACGATTCCACTGTCACTAACCGAAGATTTACAATTCCGGATATAAATGTAGATACAAATCACATTACAGTAAATGTCCAAACATCTGGATCAGACAGATCTGGTTATTTTGACGCATGGTCCGAGGGGACTAATTTTACTGATTACAAATCTACTGATAAAGTATTTTTCATACAAGAAGGAAATGATGACTTTTTCGAGTTGTATTTTGGTGATGGTATTGTTGGTCAAGAACTAACAGATGGAAATATAATCACCATAACATATTTGTCTACAACTGGATCTGCTGCAAATGGAATTGGAAGGAATGAGTCTGCTTCTAGCAGAGCATTTACTATATCTGGTAATGCTTACATCGAAACCGTAGACTTTTCTTCTGGTGGTGCAGATCCAGAAACAATCAAAGATATTAAATATTATGCCCCGCGAACATTCCAGGCACAGGATAGGGCAGTCACATCAGGAGACTATGAGGCGATTGTTGTTAAAGAGTACGCAGATGTTGAAACGATAAACGTATATGGGGGAGAGAATGAAAGTCCACCACAATACGGTAAAGTATTCATTTCAATTAAACCAGAGAGTGGTAAGTATTTGAATGCAAGTGCCAAAAAAACTATTGTTCAAGACATCGTAAAGAATAAAAATCTAGTGAGTATTATCCCGGAAGTTATAGATCCAGAATACCTTTATCTATTAATGAATACAGAAATTTTATACGATCCAAATAAAACTCTACTGAGTCCAGAAGCAATTAATATCTTAGTCAAGTCCAATATAGTTTCTTACATTAATACAGACTTGGAAAAATTCGAAAAGGATATGGTTTTCTCTAAACTACTGGAGAGAATTGATAATACAGAATCCTCCGTATTAGGAAACCAAACTACAATAAGAATTCAAAAGTGGTTATATCCAAATCTGGGTGCTTCTACTGGATATACAATCGAGTTCAAGAATCCACTATTCCATCCACATAGTGGTCATATGCCTGTTGTTACTTCTACATATTTCCAACACTTAGATCTAAATGGTAAAATGCAAACAGCATTTGCAGAAGATGATGGCCGAGGATTTATCCGACTCCTTTACTTCGAGAGAGGGACTAAGAAGATTCTGAATTCAAATGTAGGTACGATAAACTATGAAAAGGGTAAAATAACTTTATCATCAAACTTCGTTCCTGTGTCTATTGAGGATGGAAGTGAATTTATACGATTCACTGCCGTTCCCGATGATCAAGATATTATTGCAACAAATAATCTTATATTGACATACGACGAAGACGACAATGATGCAGTTACAGTCAACGTCACAACCAAGCAACTCAGACGAGAAAGATACGATCGTGTACCATCTTCTCTTGCAATTGGTCTTGATGCGTATCAAGTTCCAACAGGAGCAGACAGCACAATAATCAATACATTACCTTCATCAACATTCTTCAGTGGAGATGGTAGTAGTTCAAACGCAGACAGTGGTCAGGGTGGAGAAGATGTAGTAGATGGAACTGTGATATCAGATCCACCGATAGAACCACCAACTGATCCACCCGGAGGCGGTGGTGACGGCGGAGGCGGCGGAACCGATGGCCCAGACTCAGATCCACCCGGTAGCGGAGGCGGCGGAGGCGGTGCAGGCGGTGGTGGACAAGATGATTCAGGTAGTGGTGGTGGTGGTGGTGTTGATGTGCCGGGTGGGGGATATTAATGTCTAACGAGTATAATAGTTTACCCCTATTATTCAAGTTAAAGTCCTTTATTGATCTCCAACCATCGGATATCTCTCAGGTGCTTGCTGAACTGACTCCAGAACAAGAGTCGGTTCTTTTCCGTATATCTCCCTTTATTGAGTCACAGGTTCCTGAATTTGTTCGATCAGATTACCCTATGTTCATTTCATTTATTGAAGCATACTATGAATGGGTAGAACAAAATGAAAATTCTGTCGGTGCAGTTAGTAGACTAACTACAGTTTCTGATATCGATACCACTATATCTTCGTTCGTTAATCAATTCCGAAATACTTACCTCTTAAACTTCCCGACAGAGTTGGCAATTGCTGATGATGGTGTAACTCCACTAAACATACAGAGTATAATAAAAAACATAAAAGAATTTTACAAACTAAAAGGCACCGAAAAGGCCTTTGAGTTTTTATTCAGGGTAATCTACAATAGTATCGTTGAGTTTTACTACCCAGAAGAAGATATGCTACGAGCATCTGATGGTAGGTGGAAAAATCCAGATGTTATAAAAACAACAGCATTCGGCGGCGATGATATCTTTAGTTTTGTTAATAAAAAATTAAGACAGAGAGATCCTTATAGTAAAAAAATTACCGCTTTCGCAACAGTAGATTCTGCAATACAGTACACGGTGCGAGGTGCTTCGATTGCAGAACTTTCATTGCGGGAAATTACAGGAACATTTGTTCCTGGTCGACCAGCGTTTTGTGATGTTGGTGGAACGACTGGTGATGTTTATGAAAATACATTTGGCGTTCTTTCCGATGTTGAAATAACAAGTCCCGGATTCAACTATAGAGTCGGTGATCCAATTATATTGAACAGGTATAGAACAGGAACTGATGATGTTTTAGTATACCCACAACCTAATTTTGGTTGTGCGCCCTGCTGTGCATTTGGTATTTACGAACAGGACCCCTCGATACCCATTGGTGAGATTTACGGGGTTCCGGGTGCGGGAGCAGCAGGATACGTCTCTCAGGTGGGACTGCAAGGTGAGATCCTAGAAATAAGCATAACAGACGGCGGGATATTTTATAACGAACCAGTTCCATTTAGCGTAAGAACCCAAACGGGAGACGGTTCTGCATATGGATATCTTATACCCAAAGCAGTACACACAAAACCTGGCTATTATGATGGAAACAAAGGCAAGATTAGTTCAAACAAAGTTTTCCAAGATAATGATTATTATCAGGTACACTCTTACGTTTTGAAATCTGAGATAACTCTAAACAAGTATAAAGATGTGATTAAAAAATTAATCCACCCAGCAGGAATGAAGGTGTTTGGAGAAATATCTTTGATTAGAGTATTGGGTAGAAATTCAACTCAAGACTTAAACATAACTAAGATTCAAGAGTATCCAATTATTGGTCACTATACTCCGTACACTTCTGGAACAACATTGAACTTAAGGAACAATGGATATGTTGGAAACACGGGTACATGGATCGGTGCATCTGGAGATTTGTATCCGAGGGGGTATAACCCATTCGCAGCAACAGGTCCAGACGGATCTGTATTCAACGAAGGTGTTCATGGAATTACATTTGTTACCATGCCAGAAGGCGGAATAACAAGTCACGATCCATTAGAAAGACCTCTGGGTAGTAGCGGAGCAACACACGGATATGGAACTGCAATTGATGGTGGATATACTGCTGCGAAGAATCTTGGAATCACATATTTCTCAATCTACTTTCATCCAAATGTCCGGGGTATAACATCAATACCCTCCGGAATTTCCTTTGATGGGATAACATTACACAACTTTGTACAGTTGGATGTCAACAATGTTGGACCGACTGGCGGAGATATATACTAGTATGGCAATAGAAAACTTTCAAAAACCCTTCGGTCGTCATTTTGCGACCTCATTGATCTCTGACTTTGATAAAACAAACGAAGATCAATATTACTTGTTCATTGGTAACGTAAATGAGTGGCCCAATGAATCAGTACCACCCGGTGTTACTGGATCGGTAGATGTACAAAACGATGCATTTAGGAATGCCATTGCAGCAAAACGGATAGACAAGAACAATGCGATTCATATTGTCCCGAGGAACAACTGGATTTCTGGTTCGGTATATGATGCATATGACGACACTCTTTCTTTATACGAGAATCCAACGGCCGGTATTACCGCAAACAACTTTTATGTTCTTGCTGATGAACAGAGAATTTACAAATGTATTGATAATAACAACGGTGCAAAATCTACACTAAAACCAGAATTTCTCGGAACTGATATTACCCAAATTGGAGATGATGGTTACAAGTGGAAATTCTTGGGTAAGGTTACGGAAGATCTAAGACCTTTCATGACAACTGATTTTATTCCTATTCGTACTGTCACTGACATTACAAACACAAATGATATTCATCAATACGAAACACAGCAAAAAGCGGTCCCCGGAGCAATTGAATATTTTAAACGAGATGTCGATGGTTCCGCAGTATATGCTGCCGGATTTTCCGAGGGTACACGAAAACCATGTCAGCATGGAAACACTGGTGATTTAAATCGCGTGTACTTAGATAAAAATTCTTCTCCGAATGAAATTTCTTCGTATTATGAAGGGTACGCAGTTTATATTGTAGACGGTAGGGGATCAGAAGTAGGTCAGTATCGCAGAATTTCAAACTACATTTATAGAGATGGAACTGGAACAGCAAAATTTGATGGTGATCCATATATCGTTGTAGATCAACCGTTTGATTTTGAATTATATCCAGACGAAAGTTTGGGTAACTTGGATTCAGAAAAGCGTGCATCATCTTATATTATCATCCCACACGCAGTCGTCACAGGTGATGGCAGTGAATGTACGGTAAGAACTAAATTAGATACGGCGAATCAAGTTAGTGATATTGTTGCCATCACAAAAGGAAAAGACTATAGCGTTGCTATTGTTGATATCCTAACAACACCCACATCAGGAACTGCCGATTCATGGCGACCTGTAATTAGTCCGAAGAGGGGACATGGTGGTAACATCGTAATAGATCTGGATGCGTCCAGAACAATGATTAATATGAAAATCGAACGTGATGAAAATGCATTCATCACAACAAAAAATGATATACGACAGTTTGGTATAGTTAAGAATCCCCTCTTGAATGATGGCACCGACAGAGTTGCTGGTAGCGAACTTGCTCGAACTTCCGAAATCGTGTTGAGAAAACCAGAATTTGTAAACGGTAATTTTGATTATACGAACACAACAGGTACTTTCCTTGAAGGTAAATATATCATAGGCACGGAAAGTAAAGCAACTGCCAAAATACAATCGTTCCATTCTAGAAACTCTGAGTATGTTGACATTCTCATCGAAAATTCAAATGGAGTTTTCAAAACACAAGACATCAACGATGATACAAAACGAATTGTGTTTGGAGTTACGAGTGGCAACTTGAGTGAATTTGTTGTTGGTGAGAAGGTATCACAATATACGGGAATAGGCACAGGAACTGCGGAAGGAACTGTTGTCGATTGGGATGCTGTCAGACAAGAACTCCTAGTGGAACCTATCATCGGATCGTTCTCTGGTTCAACTCTCGCCGCAGAAGTGCAAGGAATTAGTAGCGGAGCATTTTATCCAAATATCAACCGAGTTGAGGCCAAGGGTGGAGAACTCATAAAGACGTTTGTCCAAGGTTCCACTACAGATGCAATATCATTCCAAGACATTGCGGGACAACAAGATATTGCTAGAATTGTTTCTATTGATGATAAGACTTCCAGCACTATTCTGAATAAACTATACAGAACTACAACAAATATTATTGTTGAAGGTAGATCAGATTCGACATCTGCTACTGGAAACAAGTTAACAGAAACTACATTCTCCCCTGATGATATCATAGAACAGGGATCCAAAATTAATTCAAACTATGCTAAGGCAAGTGTAGTTGAATGGAAGTATGAATCTGGTGCAACAGGTGAATTACTTCTATCAGATGTAGTTGGAACATTTAGGGGTGGAGTTGGAACAGACGGTTTTGGTCTTTCTGGTGGATCACCCAATGCTCCAAGTAATAAGTGGATTACCAGTGTATCTGAACCAGAATTGAAATTATCATCTGGTGATGTATTATACATAGAGAATATAAAAGAAATAGATCGCAACATCGAACAAGCAGAAGACTTCAAGATTATTCTTGGTTTTTAAGGTGGACAAATAAATGGCATCATACGATCCGACATTACTGAACATAGATCCATACTATGACGACTACGACGAAGACAAGAAGTTTCTTAGAGTCCTCTTTAGACCTGGATATGCAGTTCAAGCAAGAGAACTTACTCAACTCCAAAGCATCCTCCAGAACCAAGTTTCTAGGATGGGTGATCACATCTTCGAAGATGGTGCAAAGATCATCGGCGGTGATCAGTCCGTTCAGAACTGTTCTTATATTCGAGTTGTCAAGGGTGCTAGTCTAGATCAAATTGGTGGGTACGATATCAGTCAAATTAAGACTGATGGAGGCACAACGGAAAATGTTAGTGCTAGAGTCGTTCACTATGAAAGAACTCCGAGTTCGACTGTTGATGACTATGATCTTCTGTATGTAAACTTCCTTCAGGGAAATACTTTCCAACCCGGAGGCACGTTCGGATCCACCTTTGTTGGTGGAACTGGAGCAGGTGAAATTGCAGCAGTTTCTAGCGACACCACCGATGCAACCGTGGTTAACGGTGTACAGGGAAGATGTAAAGTTATCACAACCAGTCCCGGTATTTTCTATACTGATGGGTTCTTTGTAAAAACTGATAAGCAATCGACTTCTATCTACGGATTTACTGGAGATGGAACTAGAGAATTTGATACCCCCAGTGGTAGTGTTGGTTTCAGTGTTCGCAGAAGTGTTGCAACAGAAGGCGATGATGCCACTCTAAGAGATCCCGCCTCTGGATCATATAACTACAATGCACCTGGCGCAGATCGTTATAAGATTGATCTTAATCTGGGATTTGTTACCGATATTGCAACCACTAAAAACTTTATCGAACTTGTTAGATTTGATATTGGTAAGGTAATTTTCAAGACTCTCTATACAGATTATGCAGAGTTAGAGAAGACTCTTGCAAGACGAACATACGATGAATCCGGATCATACACAGTAAAACCATTCGAGATTGATTTACGAGAACACCTGAATAATGGGACGAACCGTGGTGTTTATACATCTGATCGCGGCGGGGATTCGGCCAAACTGGTATCTGTATTGCAACCAGGCAAGGCATATCTTTATGGATATGAATACGAAACACAGTCACCACAGTTCTTGGATGTTAACAAATCACGATCCACTGCTACATCTTCTCTAACTAAGTTACCCGGTGCAAAACTAGGATCCTACTTTGTTGGTGTTGAAGTTAATGCCAACGGGCAGGGACCAACTCCGGTTGGGGATGGTACTGAATGGGATGGTAACAGATCATTCTTTAACACTCTTGTAAACCCTGATGATGGAAATAATATAATAACAACGTCAGCGGCCGTGCAACTTTGGGATGGTGCTTTTCAATTAATTGGAACTGCTAGGGTTCATGCATTTAAGAGAGAAGATGATGTAGTAAATCTTTCTGGTAGAGATAATCCTGATGTCTGGCCACAGCGTCACGATGGTGGTGATATTGATTCTCAATATGTTTATAGAATGTATGTCGAGTCGTTTGAACCAGCAAGCAATGCTCTAAGTACACTACCAAATGCAACATATATGACGCCGGGAGTGGGTCGAGAATCAGCGAATATTTTAGACAATGATTTCCCAACACTCAAATTAATTCGGAACATATCGAACACATCAGATACGGATCAGACATTACGAGATATTAAAAACTCGGGATTAGTATTTGAAGTTCCTCAAGGTAAAGCAGTAAAATCAATTGATCAATTAAGATATGTTTATACAAGATCTCAATTAATCACAACAGACGCAAATAACGTAGCAACGTGGAATCTTTCTGTTGCAACAGATCCCGATGGTGTGCATCAATTCTTTAATGAATCTGGTGATGAAATCATCACAAATAATAATGACTACATTCTTATGGCAAAACCCGGAGATGGATTACCATATGAAGTAGTAGATTACTACTATAATGATGTCAACAGTAGACCCGTTTATACCAGATCCTCCGATGGAAAAACTCTTACAATATCCATTCCCAGCGACGGTAATGGAGATAACCAATACTTGTTGATTGCTCCAATCGTTGCACAAGATAAGGGTGCTTCTGATGCAAATATTACTTCACCTACAATCAGAAGTAAAACATTTACGAACAATTACCAAGAGTTTGGTGCAGGGGATCTGAAGAACGAAGGCACGGGACAAGATCCAATTTGGTACGTTGAAATGAATAAATTTGATGTTAACAAAATAACCCATATGAGTGAGGGTGAACCGGGTGACTTCTTGTTTGATGACGGTCAGAGAGAGACACGTTACATCAACGGAAGATTGTATATTAAACCAGAGAAGTTTAGCAAATACATTGAAACAAATGAGGATAACCCTGCGACCGGAATATTGAGTCTTCCATTCGGAGTAACATATGATTACTTCCAGCACAGTGGATCGGTTGGTCCGTTTACTGTAGAATCCTATGCTGGTATTACTTATGGTGACATTCCTCTGTTTGCAAGTAATAGTTTAGGTAAAACAACTTCTCTTGCATCATGTATCGATTTCCGACATAGTGGTCCTGTGGGCGGCGAACTTGGGGGTCATGTTGTTCCAGAAGATAATCTGGTGAGTATAGAAGAATCACACACATACTACCAAGCAAGAATCGACAAAATTGTCGCAAGACAAACCTTTGGTGATGATATTAACTTTGATATCATCGAAGGTGTCCCGGATCTTTCACCAGTCGCACCCGCAGACAGACCAGATTCGATGACCCTATACACAATTGCGATGCCACCATACACGCACAATGCATCCGATGTTGCAGTTAAGTATATCGAAAACAATCGATACACAATGTCAGATATTGGTAGAGTCGAGAAGCGAGTTGATGATCTAGAAATTTACACCAAACTATCCTTGATCGAAAATGAAATCGAAGCAATGGATATAGAAAAGAGTACGGAACCCGGTGTTATTGGTGAGAAGGTTGGAATCGTAGTAGATACATTCGCGGGACATGGACTCGGCGATGTAGCAGATAGTAAATATGCCTGTTCGATTGATTACGAAAATTCCACTCTTAGACCCGGATTTGCAGAAACAAATCATGCTCTTGATACCACGACATTAGTAATCGGGGATAATCTACAACAATCAAGTGATGGACTCATTCACTCAAAGATAACAGACACCCAACCGATTGTATCTCAATCTCTTAGTAACGGATTTATTTCTGTAAATCAGTTTGACTTAATTAACTGGATTGGTCGTTTGGAAATTGATCCACCATCAGATCAATGGTTCTCTACATCAGTTCGTCCAGTCGTTAAAATTAATGACATGGGTTCCAATGATAACTGGAAGGTTAACAACTTTAATGATTCCAGAGGATTCGGAACTCAGTGGAATGAATGGTCTAGTATTTGGTCTGGTATTGAAAACATCGACGACAAACTACAGAATGTTGTTGGTGAGCGATTCCTAGAGCAAGCGAGAAGAACAAACTCCGACATATTCATTGCATCTCGAATTGAGAAGAATGTTTCTTCTGTATCAAACATCGCAAAGACTATAGATCAAAGAAAGTCTAGACTTAATATTAGACTGGGTAGTGTTCCTGATACATTAAAGAAACGAGTAAACGATAAGATTATCGATGTAAGTGTCGTGCCATTCATTAGATCTTCAACACTAACGATCAAAGCAGAAAATCTAAAACCAAATTCAATTGTAATTCCATTCTTTGATGGTGACGATGTAAGTCAATTCTGCACTCCTAGTGGTGGTTCTCTTGGTGGTACAATCCAAACCGATTCTTTCGGTAAAATTGATAATCTCCAGTTTGCTGTTCCTCCAAAGAAGTATCTGACTGGAGAGAAGGTCTTTAGACTTACTGACTCGTCAACAAACACTGCCGCAGATGCAGAGACTTCAGCAGAAGGAGTTTTCTATGCACAAGGTGTACAGAGTACAACCGACACTACATTCAGTGCTACTCGACCACTTGTTCTCCGAAGACAAACAGTAACTAGCGAAAAGATCGTCCGCGATGTATACACTAGAGAGGACTCACTCAACCTATCATTGGAAACACAGTGGATTGATCCATTATCACAGATCTTTACAGTGTCCTCCAATCTTCATTCAAATGGTGTATTCTTAAACGATATAAATCTATACTTTTCCAGTAAGTCTGAAACCTTACCAGTAACAATACAGATCAGACCAACTGTCAGCGGATACCCATCTGCTTCGTCAATCATTCCTTTCTCGGAAGTTACTCTATATCCAAGTGAAGTTATAATTGGTAATGATGTCCCAAGTGCAACAAACTTCAAATTCTCGTCACCAGTATATCTGCAACCCGGAAACTATTCATTAAGTATAGTGTCTAATACAGATGACTATAAAGTCTATACAGGTAATGTTGGTTTAGAAGATTCTCTGACTGGTAATATTATTACCAAGCACCCGAATATGGGAAGTCTTTTCTTACCACAGAATACAAATGTTGCAGAGGAAGATACTTCGACCTCACTTATGTGTGAAATCAATCGGTGCGTATTTACAACTGCACCGGGAACACTTCAAATCAATTTGTCTGAACCTGGCGTACCTACTAATGTCAACCTCACAAAAATTATATCGAACGAATTAATTTTACCGAGTACATCCGTAGTTCATAAATTGACTTTTGGTACTTCATCTACTACTTTCCAAGTACCACAAAATCAAAACTACACGTTCCCAAGCAGTCAACTCATTGCTGCTACGGGTGGATCTTCCGAACAACAAACAACGCACACAATTGAAATTTCGAATCCATCCTCATCCACCATAACTCCTGTTGTTGATACGAAAAATCTTACTGTTATTACCGTAGAAAATATTGTTAACGACGCTTCTGGTGGTGGAGAATATACTGGTTCCGGAACTTACACAGATTCTGCGGTTGCTAGGTACTTGACTCGATCAATCAAACTCCAAGAAAACGGAGATGATGTTCGAGTAATGTTAGATCTCAATCGACCGATTGGCACAACAATTGAGGTATATTGTCGGACATTACCGCCCACAACATATAAAGAAATTGCAGAAGAACCTTTCTATCAATTAGAACAAGTAAATGAAGTAACAGAAACAGACAATCCATTTGAGTTTACAGAAACAAGTTATAAATTATTAAAGGATGTCCAGGCATTTGCAACCTTGCAGATTAAGGTTCTCATGTTCTCTGAAGATACTTCAGTTGTACCACAAGTTAAAGATCTTCGAGTGGTGGCATTGATATGAGAGCAAAAACTGACAATAAAAATTATGAACGGGATTTAGAAACTGGTGCTTTGATTCTTGTTAATAAAACAAAGATGAACGAAGCATTGGAAAAAAGAAGACAGAAAAAAGACATACATAATCTAAGGCAAGAGGTAGATTATCTCAAAACTCTGCTCCGTGATTTAATCAAAGAGGAAAACTAATAAATGTCTAGCACCGGACCACAGTTTAACACATACGAAATTACAGATGTTTCGTTGGGTGATACTTTCCAAGAGTGGAGAAGAATTACCAACGAAGATATCATCGACAAACTAAACAGACTGAAATTGTATACTGGGATTTCTGCTGATGGTATTTCTGTTGGTGTTGATGTCAATGGTGTTTTTGCAGTAGAACACTCTGGTTATGTGGAGAAGGGTGTTACATTCGGTGGAGAGGTTACGATCCTTGGTCAAATGACCACGATGCATTCCACCAATGTTACTGTTGCAGACTATAATCTAGTTCTTGGTGGAACGTATGAGAGTGGCGGAACTGGTTGTAGTGCAGACTCAGAAATTTTAACTGCCGGTGGTGGTGGTATTATCATTGCAAGAAGTGATGGGCCCAGTGCTGGATGGTTATGGAAACCACATCAAGTTGGTACATGTGGTCACACTGGTGCATGGACAACAAACGAAAATATAGAATTTGGTGATGGTAGAGGCCTGGTTACAGGAACTGCTGGTAATATTCATATCGGTGGTGGCGAATCATGCGAAGTCATGATCCTTGGGTTTACTGCATCGCCCGGACATACCAACGCCGGTGGAATAACTAGAGATCACCGAAGTGTTTCTCTTCAATATGACAACACGACATTAGCAAATCCCATCGATATTGCTGAAATTTCGGAAGATGGTTTTGCACACTTCTACCACGGTATTAACAAGAAGAGAGTAACTACAGCATCTGCACACGGTCTTTCCTTTGGTATGCCAGTCAGACCAACCGGAAATGGATTTACTGCGGCCTATGCTGCAAATAAAGAACAAGCAGAAGCAGTTGGTATTGTTTCTGATGTAATTGACGACACAACATTCGACATTACATTCCAAGGTGAAGTAAGAGGAAACTTCGATAGGATCATCGATAATGTTTCTTCTGGATATACATTAGAAATTGGTAAAGCATACTTCCTTTCATCTGGTGCTACGGGAATGCTTTCGCAGAACCCACCAGTTGATTCTCAGGTTGGTTTTGTTAGAAAACCAATGATGATTGGTATGACCGGGGATACAGGATTCGTCGTAAGTTATATTGGTGGTGAAATTGCAGAGTCCATTGAGACTGGTGTGGTTGCACAAGGAAACCGACTTCTTGTTAATCAAGAAAATCACGGATTCACCGTTGGTGATGTGATGAAATTTGATACGGGTATCACGAACTCAGCACAACCTTTTGGTACTTATCAAAAAGCACAGGCAAATAATGAAGTTGATGCTGAAACACAAGGAATTATCAGTGAGGTTGTGACTCCTGCTTCTGGATCTTCTGATGCATTCTATCTAACAAACTCAGGGTGGGTTGATCTTGTAGACGGTCCCTACACATATGAACCGGGAAGAGTATACTTCTTGACCGCAAATACTGCTGCTGCATCGGCAAGCAGTCTTGGACTTGAGTATCCAAGAACTCTGGGTATGGTTAAGAAACCAATGTTCATTGCGACATCAAACACACGGGGTTTGGTTCTTTCATATGTTGGCAGAAGAATCACCACAAATACTGCGCCCCCGACTGGACCGGGTTCGGATTCAGAAGAGACCGGATCATTAACAGGTAAGACTTTCTTCCCAACCGAGGGACAAAAAGTAACTAAACTGATGTTCAAGAAGGCAACACCAACTGCTCCCCTGCCATTCTTAGCATCAGGAACAAATCCGTCTCCATATGATCCTGCAATCTCGACATATGAAAAGTTCAGAATATTCTTCAGTCGAACAGCAGAATCTTCTGATAATACCAGTCAACCACATATGGTTGAGTATAATTATACAAACAACACAGGCGCCTGGTCAAGCATCAGTGACTACTTCACAAAGATAACACCACCAACAAATGCCACGCATATGATGGTGAAGATTTACGTAAAGCGAAGAGGTATTGGTAGGTTCGAAGAAGTTTATGCTGGTGTTCCAAATGCGAACTTCCCAAACAATTTTGAAACTACTGAAAATATTGCCACCCAATCTACTAGAGATGCAGGAGTGGAAAGTTTTAACGCTGATACCAATAACTTTACAAAGATCGTTCCAATTGAAAATTCAAATCCAAATGGACAGATAGCAGTTTCTCTTGGAAAACCATATAATGTAGATCAGGGAACTCCCTCTTATACAGACACCTTTTCTGTGCAAGTCGAAGTCCTCGGATACTTTATCGAAGACGGTGGTTTAGTGGTTCCTCCTGTTGTTGGACGACAGGGAAGAAACCTCATCATCAATAGTAACTTCGATCACTGGCAGAGAGGCACTGATCCAACAACTCTAGATACGAACTTCCCATCTGATGGATCTAAGTATGATACATTCCATGCAGATAGATTCAATGCAGAAGTAATTCCAGATTTAACATCATCGGGATCTGTTTCTAATATTATTGGTGGTATGTCTCAAGGAACATTCTTGGATGCACAAACAGCAGTCCCCGGATACCCTAAGCATTACTTGAACTTCCAAGGATATATTGATGCCAATTTTGGAAATGAAAATAAATCTACTGTTTCTGTAGGACAAAGAATTGAAAACGTCCGTAGATTTGCGAACAAAGACGTAACCATTAGTTATTGGGCAAAGGGAACCAAAACAGGAAATGTTCGAGTGGCAGTTGTTCAAGACTACCAAGCACTTGGCAATACCGCAGAAGGAAACGCTATTCATGTGCAAGATATTGGACTTGGTACAGATTGGAACAAGTTTACACATACAGTATCATTACCTGCATTCTTGCAAGGAACTAGCATTGGTGACACATCATTCTTTGATCTTAAATATATTACTCACTCTAGTGATAACAATGCATCATTTACTAGTTCACTAGGTGCAACTCTTGAGGGATTTGCCACCGGACTGACATATGATGGTATCTTATCACTCGCACAGGTTCAGGTAGAACACGGACAGCAAGCAACCAACTTCCAGACACCAATTTCTGAAATCGATCTCGAAGCATGTCAGAAGTATTATCAGATTGCACAGAGTGGTTGGAATGGTGTTGTAGGTGAAGAAACTGCTGACAACTCAAGCATTGCTATTCGGGGAACATACGGAAATTACACAACCTTTGCAACCCCGATGAGAATCAATCCAACTTGTGTCAAAGCAACTTCAATTATAGACGGCGCGAATATGGGATCGGCATCAATCGAGGACATGACGTTGGGTTATGGTGGTGTACCAGTCCTAACAAAGAGAGGTTTTATGCCTTCTAGGGCGTATACTGGAACCACTACCCTTGATACCACATATCTTGCCGAATATGAATTCGATGCAGAACTCAAGAATAATATTACTAAATAGTATAACACGGAGATAATACCAAGTGGCATATAGTGCATTCAAATTACAAACAGCATCCGCAGATGGAAAGTCCATCCGGAACAACATAACCCAAGCAACACACGGATTTGTTGCTGGGGACGTTGTTCGTTGGGATGTTGCCACTTCTGGATTCACCGGGGCACAAGCAAATTCTGCTATCAACGCAGAAGTATCTGGTGTGATTGAAAAGGTAATCAGTACAAGTCAATTTACCCTTGTGTATCAGGGTGAAATTGATCTTTCTGCAATGGAAGAAGTTAATGACGAAGAAAAGGTAGTATGGTTCCTATCAGATACATCTAACGGTAAACTGATTGATGCACCACCGACTGCCGGTGGTACAGTCATTAAACCCATGCTTACAAGAACTGAGCAAGGTAAAGGTTTAGTAACAAATTATATCGGCACACTTATTGGTGGTGAAGCAACAGTAAGTCTAGAAGGTATTCAACCTGCCGGTGTAATTGCACCATACGCAGGAGAACAAAATGATGTGCCAGATGGTTGGAGTATGTGTGATGGTGGAACTTTAATTGCAACATCATATCCCGAACTTCATTCACGCATCGGAAATCGATACGGATTTACACAGAAACTTGTGATAGGGAGACGGGATGGTTTTGATGTAGATTTATCTCCATATTCACTATTAGGCGGTAGAGTTACATCCACGTTTATCTACGATGCAATCGGTGGTGAACTTGGACGGTCCGAAATTGTCACTGGTGACATTACTGATTGGGATGAATCTACAAATACAATGACGGTTACAGTTGATCATCTCACCAAGCAAATTGCGGGTGCAGGTGGAACTGTTCTTGTTCCAGACAATCCGGTTTTAAGATTTCCCGCACTAGAAGATACAGATAGCACAGGTGTTGAACACTCTACGCTAACTATTATTACTTCTAATAATATTCCAGTCGGCGATGACATTAATGCAACCTTCTATGTTGTGTCACAAGAAACAAATGAATTTAGAAAACCAGATCTTCGTGGCAGAACCATTGTCGGAAATGGTAGTGGATCGTCAAACACTATTTACAATTATGAGTTAGGACAAGAAGGTGGTGAGGAAATTCATCAACTTACCGTCCAAGAACTTCCTGTTCATACCCACGCAATTTCTGCCGATTCTTCGATATCAATTGAAGCAAATCTTACCATGAACCTCAGTGAAATCCTGATCGCAGGAACCGGAACAGTAAACTCAACGGGACTCAAGGTTCCGCAGCACATTCACGTTGTTGGACATTCGATGTCGGCCGATAATGATGATAGTCAATTTTTCACTCCACAATACGGACAGACAGATGGTATCTTTGTTGGTAGACCCAATACCCCCACCGGCGTGGTCGATAACTATGTCGTGTGTGGTGAATGTGGTAACGGTAATCAACGGAATATGGCGAGAAATCGTTTCTCTGGAGAAGATCGATCAGGATATAGATTTACTTCCAGTGTCCCAATCCCGAACGCGCCCATTCAGGATCTTTTCAGTAATAGTAACGATACCCCACTAGATCCGAGTATAGGTCAACTCGATATCATCGGTAATGCATCATTCGCCGCAGGATCTCTGAATCTCCAAACTGAGGATGGAACTGGTGATGTTCCAATCGAAGGTAATATCTCAACGGACTTCGATACACTTGGATTGGATAACACAGGAGAGAGTATCAGTCACAACAACATGCAACCATACGGTGTTGTGAACTACATCATCAAACTCACATCAGCAGCAAAAGCATCGCTCATCAATGGACTTGATGTAGCACTGACTGCCGGTGAACTTACAAACGTGTATGACACGGGAGTTTCTGATGGTGACATTCTCATCTACGATACTGATGGTGACGATGGTTATCATGATTTTAAACCACTGATCCGAGATCTCAGACCAAACAGCGGCGAAGATCTTATCTTTGCTGCTTCCCAGAGTACAGTAGATGTAACAGGAACTGAGCGAATGCGTCTCGGAACTGGCGGATTCCTCGGAATCAATAATTCAGATCCACAGTCTAGACTCCACATCGGAGGTTCTGGTGGTGGTTTGACAAATGGAATTCGACTCGATGGAATAACCGCACAGATTAATATCTACGAAGATTCCACCACAGAAAACTTCATGCGAATTAAGGGAGTTTCTGGTGAAGGTATAGTCGTAACAGGAAACGATAACGAACCAGTCTTTACGATTGGAGTTTCTGCTGGTGCTTCCGCAGCACACAGAATCGGTATCGGTACGACTGCTCCCGGAGCATCTCTAGATGTTCAGGGAACAATGAAGACAATATCTATCGAAGTAACCAATAGTGGAACTGACGGATATACCTTACCAACAGGAGCGCCTGCTGGAGCATCTGCTGCACTACTTTCTGATGGTAGTTCCGGAACAACATTCCAAGGTGTCACGTTCTCACAATGGGAAAATCATGCACCCGATATTGCATACATGGATGGCGATGTTGGAATCGGCACAAACGCACCCGGAGCATCTTTGGATGTTAAGGGTTCACTTAGATCTCATGGTATAACAGCATCGTTGATAGGAATTAGTTTCGGTTCAACAGGATCGTTCTCTGGTAAACTTGCCGTTGGTTCAAGTTGCACAGATCCAGATGCCTCTGTTGACTCTGATCTCTATGTTTACGGTTCAGATACTAAGATAGTATGTCACGGAACCGGAGATCCTGCAATCGAAGTTCGATCTCTAGGAAGCAAAACAGGATCTGTAAGATTCCACAACTCTGCCGGTGATGTAGACGAAGGACAGATCAAATACACACACAGTACAAACAAGATGTCTTTCGATACTGATGGTATAGAGAGAGCAAGTTTTGATGCGAAGGGAAGATTCCGACTCGGTTCTGACGAAGGTTCTGGTGGAACCGGACCTGATATTCCTGTATCTGCTTCGGACACTGGAAACACCGGAGATATTGCGTGGAGTAGCACACACTTCTATGTGTGTGTTGAGGGGAACACATGGAAACGAGTAGCACTTTCATCTTTCTGATAGAAAAGGAATTAAACTAAATGTACAGTAGTAGTGCAATAAATTTAAGAGGACACCAAGGTCCACAGGAGAGAAGAAATTCGATCATCAATGGCGATTTTAATATCTGTCAGCGTGGTGAATTTACTGTCGATCCTTATGTGTTTACTTTTGGTGAAGCAACTCTTGGATCAACATTCGACTACACATTAGATCGATGGCGATTTTATATGATCGGTGCGACACAAGGGTTCCAACCTGAATTAACGATCGAGAGAATGGAACACGAACTAGATGGTCCGAGTGGATTTACTCCATTGAGCAATCACTTTCTTCGAGTTCAAACTAGCGGAACAGGTGCATCGTTGTCGAATCTTTATGATCCAACGAACCTATCAACTGGATTGACAACCGAAGCATACTTAGAGCAAAGAATCGAAAATGTAAAAACACTTGCCGGTAAGAGTGCAACACTCTCATTCAAAGCAAAATTTTTAACTGTCAGTGGATCCTCTAGAGTTGTTGGTGCATCTCTTGTTCAAGTTTTTGGTACAGGTGCTGGTAATCACTCCACTGATGTAAGACTTGCTGGTGGGACATTTGCACTTAGTTCTTCGTGGACTAAATTCTCTCATACGTTTAGTGTTCCTGATTTGGAAGGAAAGGTTCTTGGTTTTACCGGGGATCGAGTTCCTACTGGTGCTGGTGATACTGCGTCGAGTTATCTTGCGATGAGAATGTATCTACAGGCCGGAACGGGAGGAACTGGATCTGACAATCCTGCTGCTCCGAGTGTATTCGGTTGGAACACTGGGGCAACAGAAGCGATCGATATATCACAGGTTCAATTGGAATCAGGAGAACAGAGTACAGACTTCGAACAGCGAGATATTGCAGATGATATCCGAGACTGTAAACGATATTTTGAAACCATTCGTGCGTATGTTTCTACAGATGGTCCACTTGGAAATGTTAAATCAAAGAACACAAAATTAATTTTGATGGATGAAAAGCGTAATAAATATTGGGCAAGCAACCTTGTTTATGGTAACTGGAGATCAATCGATTCTACCCGTGGAGTTTCGTTACTAGAAACACTCCCAGATAGTTTCATCCTTCAGATTACACCGAGCAATGTTCTTGGGACAAATCTTATTGCCAGTTTGGGTACAGATCACAATCCCGGTGGTGGTGCAGTAGGATCCGATAAGGGTGATGGAGAAGTCGAAGGAAATATTTGGGTTACGGTAGATGCCGAACTCTAGGAGAATAATAAACTAAAATGGCTGATCAAAGTGCAATTAGAATTCCGCAGGGTGGATTTAATGTCAATGTAATTGACACTGTTACTACATTCTATTGTTCACCTAGTGGTAGTGATATTGATGGTGATGGTAGTTTAACCAATCCATTTTACACTCCCGGTAGAGCGTTGAATAATATTGAACGTATGTTCTTTACTGATAGAGGACATGCAATTGTTCGTTGTCTCAAGGGAACGTATGATCTTACAACGTCTATTCAAATAAACAATACAAGTCATAAAGGTATTAGTATTGCTGGCGAAACTCCGTTGGGTTTTTATCTACAAGAAGTTACAAACTATCAGTATGATGCAGTTGAAAACAATAATGGTTTTGGTAACGGTTCTCTTGTTGATAATAGAATTACAGTAAAGTTGGCCGATACTGCTTCTTTCCCAACAACGTCAACAGTTGCACCAAGTACAACTGGCATCGAAGTAGGTGACTATATGATGCTTCGGGATAGAACGAACATTAATGGCGGATACTACCCATCACAAGTTGATGGATCAGTTGCATCCGAAGGAATTACTGGTGCCACCGGAGATGCCCGGACTAATGTTCTTGGGTGTTTTGAGATTATCGGAGTAAATTCATCAGATAATACAGTTACTTTTAGATCAAGAGGAAAAAATTTCTTACACCGACTTGGTGGTTCAAAGATCAATGCGGATGATGGATCATTTTCAGTTGATGATGGTATCTATGTTGGTGGATATAGAAATGCTCCGGGAGAGGCATCACATGAAACAGGAGATCCAACGGGTAAGTATGGATCAACAACAACCAGCGGAATCGATCCGACAATCGGAACTGTTATATCCGATCACCGTATCGAGGCATCCATAATAAAGACAGTATTTAAATACAGAAGATCAATTGCATCTGGACCCGGAAAACCATTAAAGGGTCTGGTTGTAAAACCAAACAGTAGTCTGGCTTCACTTAGTAATATAGTTTTTCAAGGTGATGTTAGATATAAGCATTTCAATGAAATGAATCCGGCAGCATCTGGTGGAGAAGGAATTCTTGTATATAAAAATTCTTCGTTGGGTTCCCAAGCATGTACTAACATTGGCATCTGTGGATTTTATGCGGGAATGGCAGCACACACCGACTCAGTGATCCACACCGATCGGGTTGCAATTTCAGACTGTTCCTTTGGTATGGTTGCAGAACAAAACTCAGCAATCTATGCAAAGCAATCAGTAATAACTGGATGTGATATTGCAGGTGTTCTTGCAAATGGCACATCGTCCATCTCGGCAACAAATAGTATTGTTGCCTCTGCTGGTTACAGTCCACTAACAATTGACTTGGATCAACCAGGCACCTCCATTTCCACGTTGAATCAAGGTGAAAGATTATCACTTGTGCAACCTAATAGTCAAGTGTCTTACGTTCAAGTTGTATGGAACTCATACTTAAAACCATACAACAAGATGTCCGATTCGGTTAGAGATGCATATAACTATTACCCGTTCACTACAGGAAATCAAATTTACTTGAGAGCAGTTGCTCCACTCGGCGAGGAAACTACAATACCACCAGATGACTCTGGTAACGAAGTACCACCTCCACGAATACTTACACTTGGTGGTACTCAGGTTTATGGAGTTGGGGCAGGAGTATTACCAGAAGAAAGTCTTCCAACCACATACACACCAGTTGATGCATGTGGTACTAGCAACCAAGATATTTCTGGTGGTGTTTGTATACCTCCCGGTTATATTGGGGATAGATATGATTTAGATGCAGATGGACCAGTAAACCTTAATGAAGGTGGTATCCAAGACGGTGGTGGTAGCGATCCGGTCGACGGCAGCGGCGGTGGACAAGGCGCAGGAGGTGGCGGCGAAGGCGGTGGTAACGGTGAAGGTGGTGATGGAACGGGAGGCGATGACGGTGGGGTCTCCTGCACAGGCCAGTGTGGATGCAATTCTACCCAATGTGGTGGTGATGGAACGGGAGACGATAACACCTGCCAGGTTCAAAACTGTAATAACGAAGACAGGTGCTGTGCATGTGAAGACTATTTCTGTAATGAAAACAACGGATGCCCCGAATGGGGTGGTGAGGGTGAACCACCGTGTTGTGCTTCGCAGGAAGAATGTGAATGTATAGAAGATCCGTGCCTGGCACAATGTGCGCCGTCTGGTGGTGATGATTTCTGTCAATGGTGTACAGGGTGCAACAACACCGGCGGTGCTTGTCAATGTGCTTGCGTAGATGAAGAAGAATCTTTCTGCTGCGAGAACCCGGATGCCTGTGAATGTAACGGAGATCAACCAGCAGAATGTTGCGACGTGAATTGCGACCTCCCAGTAAACTGTGGCGGACACGGTTGCTGCTGTAACTGTCCGGGTGGAGATTGCACAGATTCAACCACTGGTAAACCATGTTATTGCAATAACGCCTCATGTGGAGATGATGTCAACGGAGATGATTGTCCAAATGGTAATACTGATATTGGGTATGTACAATGCAGTGACTGCACTGACGGTGACTGTGAATGTCCACCCGGTACAGACAATGCAGGAACATGCACTCGACCTTGTAATGACGTAGTTCCAGACACTACACTGTATCGATTCGTAGATCATCCAATGGGTATCGGATTCTTAGCATATAATAATTCTTCAATTAAAGCAGAAAGATCTTATGTTTCATTGCTAAGAAACCAAGCATACATGGCACTAGAAAATTCTAACTTAGACGTTGACTATGCATTTGCAAGAGGATGTGCAGGAGCAGGATTTTACGCATCAATGAACTCTAGTATTAATGCACGCAGAAGTGCAGCAATCAGAACACGCGGTGGATATAGTGCTAATATGAACTCAAATGTTTCAGCAACTAGTGCTAAAGCATATGATAATGCACACTATAACTTCTCTGCTACTAATGATTCGGTTGTAAACTGCACTAAGTCGATCTCATTCATTGGACGCACAGTCAATGCTGGGACTGAAACTGCTACTAGTATACTTTCTGTTCCGAAGATTTATTCTGGGATGTCAATCGCACACGGTCTTTCTAGATTCGGTTCTCTTATAAATAAGACTGGTGTGATAGAACAAACAACAGATCCAGTGACACCAAATTCTGCAACAAAGTGGGCGGTAGATTCTTCTTCCAACATAGAACCTTCCAACATTGATTAAGGGTAATTGAACTAGATGGCTAAAACTCTCAACAACAAAGTAAAGCAAATTGTCGTAGATTCTAAAACTGGCAGGATTGTAGACATTTTAGATGAACGAGAAAACTCTTCGATGTATAGATCGAAGAAAGCATATAGCGTCTTTACAATGGATCAAGAGTTATTCGATAGACTTAATACCTCAAACCCAAATCTTCAAGGATTTGATCCTAGAGGAACAATGGACATCCCAACACAACGCCGTGCATCAGCAGGTGGATGTGGTGACGATGGTTGGTATTACAGAGCGATTCTTGGGTGTGGTAATTTCACACACGACGAACGAGTTGAGATTGATAAAATTAGGGCACACACCCGGAACGATCCCGATGCAAGTAACCCTATAAAATCTCCTTTCTATGGTGGAGTAATGCAAACGTATCCACCTCCAGGTCTGAAGTGGAGTGGTATTACACAGTCCTGTGCTATGGAAACTATCAGATTTGAAAATGCTGGTAATATTGTTTTACCTTCTCGCGGAGGATACGATGGTTCTACCCTAGACAACTGGTTAATCAGCGGATGGATCTGGCCACAGATGTACCAGAACGATAAACTCATTATTGCGAAGTTGGATACAAGCACAAATCAAGGATATACCGGCCCTGAAAGTGGTGAGACTGCTGGCAGCACCAGTGGTGGTGGTTTTACTGGAGGTAGTGGAGATTCTTTCAAACTTTCTCAACACAACAACACAATCAAATTCCACTGGACAGATGCTGCGGATACCGGAACGACCGGTTTACTGAATAATGTTAGCATAACAGAAATCATAAGTGGTACAACTGGCCCAACTAGCGGCGCACAAATTCCGAGACATCAGTGGTTCCACCTTGCTGTTGGATATCTAAATAGTGCTGCTGGATCTACAGTTACTGCATATGTAAACGGAATACGAACAGTAAACCAGTCAACAAATGGCGGTGGAATCAAACTAAATCCACACCCATTCTCTATTGGTTCTAGATTTAATCCCCAAG
>Ga0098059_1000277_pt1 | contig 37107 bp, 35 predicted proteins | sample 20_taG_FD_92580 | JGI IMG/M metagenome (GOLD analysis project Ga0098059, IMG submission 92580) | Marine viral communities from the Subarctic Pacific Ocean - 20_ETSP_OMZ_AT15318 metaG | ecosystem: Environmental > Aquatic > Marine > Oceanic | place: Subarctic Pacific Ocean | collected 2015-01-19
AACATTACAAATAACTGGATCTCTATCTTTAACAGCAGGAGATGCATCAGCAAGTATAGCACAACTAGAAATAGATTCGGGAAGTTTCGTTTCAACGATTTCATCTTCTATCTCAGCTTCAAACTCATCAATCAATCAGAATGCTTACAGTATCGGTCTAACAGTTGCAACTAATACAGATCAATCAGCAAGTTTATCACAACTTGAGATAACAACTGGATCAATCAATGCATCTGTATCAGCACTGAACACAGTATCAGGTACATTAGAAGGTTCAGTATCAGCATTAGAACTTGCGACTGGATCAATTAACTTATCAGTACAAAATATACAAGGACTTACAACTGGATCACAGTTCTTCAATCAAGATTGGTCACAAGGATATGCGGGATGGAATAAAGACCATTACCGTTCGGATGGCGCGGGAAGTGGTAATTACGCTGGCCTTGATTCGATTGGATCAAATTTAGATGAACTTTTTATTTCTGATGGAGCTACTCATCTTGCTGGAATAGCCTATACATCAGGTACGTTAGGATCAGCTCAGTCTGAACTTCTTACAAATCCAACATTCGCTAGTAATACCAATGGTTGGGCTGTTATAGCTGCCTATCCAGGAGCAACCATATCACATGATGCTGGTAGATTAAAAATAACGGGTGGTGGTGGTTCATATGGTTGGCAGGGAATCTATCAATCGTTCTCAACAGAAGTAGGAGCTACTTACGAAGTAGTGGCGCACCTAACACCACAATATGGAACGGGAACAACCAACGCACAACCAGCCTATCTTAGAACATCTCATGGAGCTACAGCAAATCCACATGGTACTCCATCTGGTGAATACTTACATGTTTATGCAGCTGCAGGTAATGCTCTAGCAGTAGAAAGAGTAGCTTATTTCGTAGCAAAAGATACTACCACTCATTTAAGTTATATGGTACATCATGACGATATAGCATATATAGATGATGTATCGGTTAAAAAAGCTACAATGAAATTTGCACACCTTGCGTCTGGATCAGATTTAACCGGATCAAGATTTGGTAAAGCAATGGAGTTCAGATCTACAGCAACTTCAAGTAATTACGCTAAAATAGTAGGATCTGAAGCCTTTCCAGTTGATACTTCAAGAGTTTATCAAGGACGGGTTAAGTTTAGAGTTTCTCATAAAGGATCTGCCGGCCATACTTCAACAAACTTCTATGCAGGATTTATATGTTTAGATGAATATGGTAACCATATAAGTGAAGATCCAGGCACACATAGATATTTCATAGCTTCAAAAGCTATCAATCCTCAAACTGATCCCCACAGATGGTATGATTTTAGTGGATCAATCACGGGAGAAAGCACATCTTCAACTGGTGTTGCAACTCATGCAAAATCTGCAGATGGCTCTTGGCCAACAATAGCTGCAGCAATTGACAACAATGCAGCTGATAACCAACATGGAGGGGATCCTTATAACGTATTCAAGACAGGAACCAAGTATGTAAGACCAATGATGATAGTCAATCATCATCAAGATGACACTGCAATGCAGATAGATGGTTTCACTATTATAGATGTGACTTCTGCTGTACAATCAAGCGCAAGTCTTTCAGTTACTGCAACGAATATAACATCAACTGTTGAAACGTTGCAAGGAGACGTCACTAGTATTGAACAAACAACAGCCAGTATAGCTCTTAATGTCTTATCAGCAAGTAACGCAGCACATTTAATGATCAACCCACAAGGAGTACAAATTTCAGGTTCATCTTTAGAGTTTAGTGGATCTTCATTCTTCTTTGGAATTGGAACACCAGCAGATGCTGCAACTCAAGAAGGTGCATTCGTATCTGGTTCGGGTGGTAACATAGAAATATCATCTTCCAACTTCCATCTACAAGCATCTGGTAGTGCAATCTTCAGTGGATCGATATCAGCAAGTCAAGGTGATATTGCAGGATGGAGTTTAACAGACGGACGATTTGCATCAGACAACATCGCTTTAAGTTCATCCAATGAAGAAATATCAATTGGACCAAACAAAGAAATAATTTTAAGTGGTAGTGGAGCAGGACAATTAGCGGGTGGAGCTATTGAATTTGATAAATTTGGTAATATACAAATCAACAATGCAGAATTGAGAGTAAGTGGCCAATCAGGACTACAACCAGATGCATATGATTCAGCAAATTCTAAATGGGTAGTTATGGATACTATGGATTCTACAAATAGAATCTTCTATGCAACTTATGAACCAAATACACAAATAACAATAACATCTGCATCTGGTGAAATAATATCAGCATCAGTACAACCAGAACAATATTTTGTAGGAGAATGGGGATATCAAGATTTACAAAGTGGTTATATAATTGATGCAGATAAACCAATACAGATAGTAACTGATGATACGGGTAATGCAATATTGCCTTTCACAATGCTATCAAAAGAATTCTATATAAAATCACGTCGTGATGATTCTACTACTTCAGCTAAAATTAACATATTCTCTCCATACGCATCAGCATCTGTAACAATGTCGCATTCAGATGTAAATGATGGATTATTTGCCGATGATTTCAACTTCTTTGGAGCTGATCCTGGCGTAACATCATCACTTGAGAACACTCAAAATTTTGGAAGGTATGTAAAAATTGAATCAGATCAACCAATATTAGCATATCATCGATATGGGGCATCATCTACTACTGATTTGATGGGAGTATTCCCACCAAGTAAACAAGTCATAGCAGGTAAAGGTGAAACAATATTGCTACCAGTAGATGGATTCAGTCTAGGTGACGAATATGAAAAAATAGTACCAACTGGCCAAACTGGTGGATCGTACGGAGACTATTACATTTCGAATACTCCATTCCAAATTATTGAAGATGGTGATGGAGCCGGCGCAGCTGGAAGATATGCAATCCCAGTTGAAATGTTAGGTGATAGATATATTGTTCCGCACGATGTAAATGGTTTCCAAATATTAAGTATTGAACCGAATACAATCAAAGCATTCAAACTGCAAGGAAACGGTCAAACTGAATTATATGCAACTTATGATTTATCAGCGGCAAGTAAAGTTATACCATTATCTATAGATGTGGGATCATCCACAACTGGAGGATCTGGTATCCACAATTCAGGAATGTTATTTGAAGGAACCGCACCATTTGCCTTAATGTCAACAACTGAAGATGGTGATGAGTACATGGTAGTAGGATATAGAACTTCACAACAATCTACATACAGAGGAACAACATCAATATCAGGTGATAAAGTAAGAACTGGAAAAATACAATCTAATAACTGGAACAACAATGATGCAGGTTCATTGATTGACTTGAGTGTAGGTACTGCGCATTTAGGCGGTTCTGGATCCAATGCCAAATTCTATTTCAACGAAGCAGGTGATCTCTCAATCACTGGATCTATCACAGCTGAATCTTCAACTATTACTGGAGATATCTACGCAGACAATATTACAACTAACAGTGGATCAATTGCAGGCTGGACAATTACTGATAAGTATATTGCTGACGATGCTGGAAATTCTAGATTATATATAGCTAAAGATGCAACTGCAATATCTGCTACTCATCACACGACAAGACCAGTCATATCAGCATATGATACAGCACATCCTGTAATGGTGAACATGGGTAATATATACAAAAATAGTGGTAATACTGGATTTGCATTATTTGATGATTGGATCAATGATTCCAAAGCATTCGAATTCTCTGTAGATCATTCATCCGGAGTTCTAACAGCTGATATAGCTGGATGGTCGTTTGATACTACTAAGCTATCTACCGGCACGGGAGCAACGTTTGTATCCATAGATTCAGCAAATCAAAAAATTAGACTCGGAGCAAAATCCAGCTTAACAAATGTTAATGATGGTGTACATCTTGGAACTGATGGACTCGCAATAGGACCTGGTTCAATATTTAATGTCAAAGCATCCGGTATAGCTACAGCAAGCGCATTACTTGTAACTGGCGATTCCAAATTTGAAGGAGAATTATCAGTCGGTGCAAGATTGGGAATACCGCCTAGTGAAAGTCTTCAATTCTCTCATCTAATGAACTTGTCAGGAGGCCTCCATACTCCGCATGGAAATGTTTTCTACGGATTAAATCATGGAACTTTCAATCTTCAGGGTACTGAAACAAACACATTCGGCCAATATGAAATGCAAACTGGCTATGCACTAACTCCTAAATGGGTTAGTGGATCAGATGTAATAACTGGAGTAGCTATTGAACTAACTGGTGGAGCAACTGATGGAGATCATATTAGATGGGATGGTGCTTTTGTAGGTCCTCACATGACAGTGATGGTTTGGGCAAAGAATTCCAACAACACTAACACCCCTCGTGGATATCATTCCCATGAGATGGTGTTTGGTATAAATGCTGATAATCCACAAACAGCTACTACTGGACATCCAACAGTAGTTGCAGGACAACACGGGGCTGCAAGTACTAAAGGCCCCAATCTATACATGGTTGCCGGTGGACAGATTAACTGGAATTCAGGAGATAGTGAGAATAATAGATTTTATGCACACCCTTCCAATTCAATAGGATTACCCTACCCAGGTGAATTAAATATGACACATCAAAGTTTGAAAGCTGATACTTGGCGACATTGGTGTGTTGATAATAATCCACTCACTGGAACTGCAAGTTTATATGTAGATGGTGAATTAGCTGGATGGGCAAAATACCGTAATAGTTTTACAGATGGAGGAGAAGTGATTCTTGGTGGGTATGGATATGATGATGGTTACTGTTGGACAGGACAATTGGCCGATTTCAGAATATATTCAGGATCTCTAACCGCAGAACAAATTAAATATATAAGTAATGCTCCAGCAAACATCCCAGCATCATCAACTAACATATCAGGTGATAGAATAAAAACTGGTAATATAGAGTCAAATAACTGGACTGGGACTAGTGGAGAAAAAGGAACATTGTTTGATTTGGATAATGGTAAGTTAATCATGCGAACTAATACTCAAGATTATCTAAATTTTGATTCAACAGCAGGTACAGCCCAAATTGCAGGTTGGACTTTTAACCAACAAAAATTCTACTCAAACCCAGCTAACGAAATTCGTGGAATAAATATAAACAAAGATGAGGGGATCAGAGGAAGATTATCTGATGCACCACTTTCGATTTCTGGGTCAAATGAATTTGCTACTCTTAACTTTGGAATACAAATGCAAGAAGCTGCAGCTGAAACTGCTTGGGCTGCGAAAAATGCAGGTTGCTTCCTTATTGGATCAAGAATATTATTATCAAATGGTACTTGGAAATCTATACAAGATATTGAAATTGGCGACCTTATAAGAACAAAAGAAGGAACCAATACACCAGTATTAGATTCATTTATTTGGAATGTAGATGATACAATTCCAATGTATACAAATGGTAAACTAACAGTAACAGATAGTCACCCATTATGGATCGACGGAAAATGGCAAACAGCTGATAAACTAGGTTGGGAAAGTAAAATGATATATGTAGATAATTTATATTATTTACAAACAGAAAATAATTACATAGTAGAAGGAATCCCTGCTACGGGTATTATATCACCAACGGCATTGGGTGTAAGCATAAAAAATAAAGGAGAATTATAATGGTATATATACCATATGGATCAGACAAGAGATTTAGAATATTGCTAAAAACTGTATCAGGAACCGAATATAGTTGGTTTGGAAACAGAGGTAATGCAGATGCAACTTCAACAGGAATCTGGGCTAATCAAAGTGATACAAGTGTATCTCCTGCAACAGTTATTCAAAAAATAAATAAGATGTGCAAATGTACTTATATAGATGATAGAAACGCAAACTATGGATCAGGAACGGGTGAAGTTGACAGTGATTATGGTGGTGCCGATACATATTTTAACGGCGCAGAAAATATTTGGTTAGAAGCAGTAGCAGTACCAGAGACTGGGACTGCAAACCGTATTGTATTTCGACACACGGATACTGCGGATACCTCAGATCCATTTGCAAAAGTTAAATTCTTTGGATCCACCGTCTGTAGTAAATTGGGACTATCTGAAGATGTTTGGTATCATGGAGCGGGGTTTAATCTCAGTGTAAATGAAGAAGTTGAGTCATTCTTTAGAGGAACGGTAGTTGCAGATGAATTTACTATTGTAAATAGAGGATACTTCGGAAATAATGCGAGATTTAGTGGAGAAATGGTGTACGACGTCTCCGGTTCAGAAGCTCAACGTCAAGGAATATTATTTTCCACAGGTTCTGGAGTTTTTGGAAGGTTTGTATATGAACCATTTATATCAGGATCCCTTGTTGAAGCAGATTTGATTCGATCTAAAGGAGACGTTATTGCATTATATACATCTGATGAAAGATTGAAGGATGATATACAGTATATTTTAGATCCTGTATCAAAGGTTAAACAATTGAATGGAGTAGAGTTCAAATGGAATGATAAACAAAAAATATATCCAGTAGGAACAAAAGACGTAGGAATTATAGCACAAGACTTACAGAAAATTTACCCCGAATTAGTGACAGAATCTTCAACTGGATATCTTGGAGTGAAGCATGATAGATTAGTAGCATTGCTTGTAGAAGCTGTCAAAGCGCAAAGTAGTGAAATAGAATTATTGAAATCAAGAATTACTAATATGGAGGATACCAATGCCAAGTAATATCTCATTGATAGCTACTAAGGCCTTACGTGTAGATTCTGGAATAACGTATCAAAGTGCAAACGCAGGATTCAAAACAATCAATACTCAAGAAACGCTTGAATATACAAATGCAATGGATCCGAGTAATACAAATCAAGGTTATATGTCCGATTTTGAAAATTTCTCAAATACCGCAGGAACCTCACTCACGGGAGATATTCGGTATTATAGATATCAAGATGCGTCTTGGTATCCATACGGACATTCATCTTTCTTTCCATATGCCAGAATGTCAAATGATGACGCTTGTTTCATGTGGTCTCCAACTAAAGGAAAATATGGAAAACCAATGTTCGGTATAGTTCAAGGTCCTACCAATTCCACTGGTGGAGGAACTGGTACTGGACAGGTAAATACTAATCAATGGAATAGTTCCACTAACAATTTTTTGATTGAAAGTAGCGATGCTTATATGAACAGAGATCTAGCTACTCAAGGCTTAGACGCAAATGATACTCATAATAATTCCACAACGGGGACACAGTATTGTAGAGCATACACACTAAGCTTCTGGTGCAGACAAATGAACCATACTAATTTAGGAACGACTGAAACAAATCTTACCTCTATGTTTGGCCAAGGAACTTCAGGTTTTCATATGTGGTGGCCAATTAGTGAAGTAGATATGTGGTTGTTTTTTCCAGATTCTAGTGGAACTTGGAATGGAATCCATACTTCAACCATAGGAGTTGCTAACAAAGAGATTTATCACAATACATCTAAAGGAGGAGTTTATCACAGATTCATCCCAACTCCTGGTTGGACTCACTACGAGTTTACAGTCATAGCCGATCTAGACCACTCAGGTGTTTCGCATAGATTTGACATGAACTCGGATTATTCAAATTCTGGAACTGGAGCGTATGGATTCTATATGTATCCAGGAGCAATGGTGAGTAATGTAAAAATACATGCACGTAATATATCAATGGCACACGAATTTGACGCTCAAATAGATGCATTAACAGGTGGAGTTGGAATGACTGACTATGTAAATAATATCAGTTTGACTGGCACTTTTGATGATAATTATGTTTCTGGAGATGTATTCGACTAATGATATTTTATCTTGATAATAAACCTTTACACCGTGAATTAAAAAAAACTCCAACCAAGCCTGAGATTTTCAAATGGTGCAACCAAGTCAAACAGTTACAATTATTCCCAAAATATGAAGTATGGATCTGGGGATCGTCAACAAACACTGTTATGGAGTATGGAATGAATTGGAGAGGAGATTTTGACGTAGTAGTGGTATCTAAACATTTTGATTTGAAAGAGATTGCAATTTTTTTACATGAATGTTTTAACATAGCGGTGGATTTAGGATTCATCATGGATATTTCTTACCGTGTTGTTTATCCTAAACATATTATACCATGGAAACTTGAAGGAACAACATTTGTTAATTTGAATACAAACGAAACGTTTGAAGATCTTAAAGCAAAAGATCGTTATAAATTTATAGGTATGTTTACATTTGAACTTTTAATTCCATTTGGAAGTATAACAGCAGGTGAACCAAAATCTCCATTTAATGTAGATAAATGGTGGGAGCATAGAACTGATAACAAAAAAGTTCATTTGTTGTATGGTAAAGATCAAATATTACACAACCTATGGAGATCCAGAGCAAGATATCCAGGAGTAAAATGGTGGAAACGGCACTTTGGTAGTATAGAACCATTATATCATCCACCAGTTAACATAATGGAATTATAGAATGAAACATATTTATATATATGGCAAATAAGATAAAATGGGAGGATGCAGATTTCAAGTGGGAAAAAGCTCCCACAACTGGAACACCATATACTTGGGACGAAGTAATACTTATAGAAGGAGTAGGTGCATCAGGATTAGGCACCGAAACAGCTTTAGAAATATTACCTGATGAGAAAAAGAAGAAGGTTATTAAGTTAGTCATGCGAAGAAGAGGAATTAAAATGTATGACGAAGCTAAAGAAGTAAAAAATATAACGGCTCATGTTGAGTCGGTAGAAATGATTATCAAAGAAATAAAAGCAACAATGCTAGCGGAGAATGTCAATGTATAAATTATATACCGATAAAAAGGAAATGTTTGAATGTGATATTTCACTATCAGGAGCAAGTCTAAAAGATGCATCAGCTCGTTTAGTAGTTGAAACTGAGGATATAAGTTTATTATATAAAGGTACTATAGGATCTAAAGGAAATTGCAAAGTACCGGTACATAAATTACGTGGATTATTAGATGAATCTACAAAAGGAAAAATAAAATTAGAAATAATAGCAGAAGATACTTACTTTGTTCCATGGGAATCAGATTTTGCAGTGGAAACGTCAAAATCAGTAACTGTAGAAATAAAATCACAATCTCCAAAAGTGATAAAAGAATCTTCAAAGCCAAAAATGGCAGTGAAAGTAAAAAAACCTCTAGAAGAAGATATTTTTATAGAAGACGATACTCCAACCTTAACTGAAAAACAACATGCTATAAATTTATTGAAGCTTCTCATCAAAGAGAATATCAATATGAAAAACATATCAGTAAAAAAGAATCGTTTGAATAATATAGTAGCTACTTATATAAAAGAGAACCCGATCGACACATCTAAACGTGGAAAAATTTTAGGTAATGTTGTAAAAGTTCTTTCGAAACGTAAATAGAGGTTTTAATAAATGGCTCTACCAGACTTAACCGGCCAAAATATCCAAGATTCATATCAAAGGGTAATTCAAACTGATGGTACCTTGACATTCAATGGTACTGGAAGCCGATTACCTATATCCTTCGATGGCGATGATGTAATCATACCAGGAGCAATTCACGCACAATCATATATAGTTTCGGAAAGCTACGTAGTAGTTACATCTGGTTCTACTATAATGGGTGATTCATTTGACGATACACATACATTTAGTGGAAGTGTACATATAAATGATAAAGTAGACACAGGATATAGTACTATCACTCCATCCTTATTTGTCAAGCAAGATGCAGTATCTAGAGGTTCAATTGCTAATGGATTTGGTGGATCTATAGATTTCCATATACAAAGAGGTTCAAATGCAAATGGATCAAGAACAGGAAGAATAGCTAGTTATCTAGTAGCTGGACAAGGCGGTATAAATGACCAATGGGGAATGAAGCTTGGTATCAGAAATGATGATACACAAGTAGATGCATTAACAATATATCCAGGCCTTCCCGATACTAAGGCAAGGGTTGGTATAATGAATACAACCCCATCATATTCACTAGATGTAACAGGAGATGGTAATTTTACTGGTCAATTAAATTTAGGTGGAAATTTAGTAGGTGATAATGCTACCGACTTAACTGGTATGTCGGATGGTACATTCTCTGGTATCGTACAAGGTGCAACTGGTTCATTCGATTATTTGAAATCGCATAATGCTTCAACAACTGGATTAGTAGTACACGGATTCATATCAGCATCTGGTGATATAAGTTCGAGTGGAACAATAACTAGTTTATCTGGTTCATTTACTGAAGTAAATGCCCAAGAAGCTCATATTCAAGATTTCATTTCATTAGATGCAAATGGTAAAATAAAAACAACCTACCTTGTAAAATCAGATCTTTCAGCAGCTGTTGAAATAGAAGATACAGGAATAGACGTAACTGGCGAAATAACAGCTTCTGGTCGTATAAAAGTGCAAGGTATAAGTGCAAGTGGTAATATAATTGGAGATCAAATACACACAAATGGTAGCCATCTAAAATTATATAGTAATTCACCTACAGATCAGAGAATATCTGGTTCTAGTAAAATAATATTTGCTTCTTCACAATACCAATTTACTCCTGACAATCTAAATAGTATGGCCCAAACTGCTTTTATGATGGTAAATGGAAACACATGTGTAAGTGGTGAATTTACAGCCTCGGCCAATTCACGGTTCGGTGGCTATACATCCAACCACGCTATTCACGATCACCAAGCTCTTACTATAGGTAATTCTGACAAAGGAGCAAAAATAAAACTATTTTCTGACCACACTGCTGGAAACAGAACAGTAGAGATGGAATTCTCAGCTAGTGGCGGCCACCAAGGATATACAATTGGATTAGATAGACAAACTAATACTTTCGGAATAACACCAGGAAGTAGTATGGGATTGGGACCAGTATTTACTGTGAATGCAGCTGGTAATGTAACAGCATCAGGTGATATAAGTTCAAGTATAACATCCACTGGTTCATTCGGTAGAGTTGAATCTACCACACTAGAAGCTACCACTGGTTCATTTGATTATCTTATGGGAGATGAAAATTCAACAACTGGATTAGTGGTAGATGGATTCATATCAGCTTCTGGAGTTATAAGTGCAAGCGCTGATGTAATTTCAAGTACCGCGGTGAAGGTTGGCGGAGGAGGAGCTTTTTCAGAACTAAGTTTCTCTAATTTGAAAATAGGAGGCTCTAACATTATCAATAAATCAGCATCCTATTGGTCTATAGGAGGAAACATTGCAGGATCGCTCGAAACTGGTGCACTTAGAGTTAATTTACCTGTAACAGCTTCAGGTGATATTTGGGTAAGTGGTTCTGGTACAACCGGTGGTAACATTAAACTGAAAAGTAACGGATCAGTAACAGCATCAGGCGATATAAGCTCAAGTGGAACAGTAACAGCAGAACATTTTTATTCTAGTGATGATATAGTAGCTGATGGAGATATAAGTGGAAGTGGAGATGTAATTGGTAGTGATTTATACACTGACAATTATATAAAATCCACAGCAATGAATAACACTTGGATTTATTTCAAGAAGGATGGTAGTGACCAAAAAATCATTATGAAAGCTGATAATACTCAATTCTTTACAGCTGCAAAGAATGGTAGTACCCCTCATGAAATTAACTTCAACTCAGATGCTCTCGATGTGGATTATACATTCAAGACGGATTCTAATAACCCTGCACTGAAGATGATTGGTTCTTCTGGTGATATAGGAATGCATGGTATAGGTACACCAGAAGCCAATGTACATATTGGTGGTAATGTATTAACAGATTCACATATCACAGCGTCAGGTAATATAAGTTCAAGTGGGTATGTACGTGGAAGAGTTGGACATTTTGGAAATGCCCCATGGACTACAGAAATAAATGAAAGATATGTACACATACATAGTACCGGTAGTGCTTATTTAAGATTAACATCAACCGGAAACCAAAATCAAGTAATAGAATTTCATAATAATCAAGAACCTGATTTTGTAATAGGTAATTACTTTAACGATGGTGGGTTCCAAGTAAGATCAGATAATAAAACATTTTTAACTATAGGAGCAAATGATGGAGATGAAATAGAAGCAAGCGGAAGCTTAAATGTAACATCGCACATAACAGCATCAGGAAATATAAGTGCAAGTGGAGGTATAAGTGCTTCAAATATCCATTTACCACCACTAGGTCGAGTTACATTTCAAACAGATCAATATATAACAGGACAAAATAATAACATTACTATAATTGGTGATGACAAAATTAAATTATATGCAGATACAGCTGTTGAATTCAGAGACGCTAGTCTTGAAACTTGGGTATCTATTGACCCTAATGCAGGTCATATCACAGCGTCAGGTAATATAAGTTCAAGTGGAACAATAGAAGCTTCTTCTTTTATAGGTCAAAGAATTAACATAGCACTAGCATCAGCAAATATATCAGCACCAACTCCAAATAAACTTTTCTATGGTGGTTCAAACGGACTTGTTAGTAATACTTGGAATGTTCAAGTTTCATATGGAACTGGAATAACGGGAACCATTAGTCCTCCAATTGATGTACCACCACATTATATAAACAATTTACATATACTACCATGCGGTGTTAAAGATGTAACATTGAAATCATATCATAGAATAGGTGACAATGGTGCTAGTCAAATTCCATCTATATGGATATATACTGGAAGCATGCAAAATGATGCTAACGATGATATAACAATGGGATTCGCAGCTTCTCAATCAATACTCGGAGGACCGGGTACAGAAACAAATGGTACTGGTACTCATCAATATCATATAGAAATAACCGGAAGTAGATCATTCACACCAAATCCAGGAGATAATCTAATAGCTGTTGCACTTCTTAATCAAGGTACAGGAACTCAAGCATGGAGATTTAATTATAGATTAGATGGAATAACAACGGAGTAATAAAATGGCAAGACAAAAAACAAAATCGTCAGATAAATTTGGATCGGGTGGATCAAAAGACAACTCCCCAGAAGAAAAATTCTTTATAGGAGATCCAGATATACAAATAGATGCAGAATGGAAAGCAATGGATATGTTAAGAACATCACTAGATGACTTAACTGATGTAGTAAATGCCAATGACGCAGCATCTGGATCATACGCAGATCTTAAAAAAGATTATATCACATCCTCAGGATCATTTTCATCTCGAGTAACTACAAATGATGCTAAAACAGGAATATCAACTAAACAAATTGATGCCATTGCAGCCAACACAGCTAAGACTGGAATATCAGCTGGTCAAGCAAAAGCTATAACTGAAAATACTAAAAAAGTATCTGCAACTGTAACAAGTAATGTGCTTGCAGGAATAACATTAGTAGTAACTAAAAAAGGTGAGCTGATTATTACAGCCGGAGCAGGTGATGAAGCAAGAAAATATACAATTGCACCAGATGAGTAAGATATGCCAACAGTAGAATCATCATACGCACAAGACAACGACTCTGTATCATCAATCAATGGTGATGTTATTAGACATAATAATCTAACATTAGCTAGTTACGATGACTTATCTGTCCCTTCAGGAGCAGAAATTTCAGGTATACGCCTCGTGTGGACAGGAGGTGCAGCTGAATGGGATGAAGACTCAACAGTAATGCGGGTATATAATGGTGATGCTTGGTCAGATTATCAATCTGCAGCTGACGGTGAAACAGTTACTAATTGGCCAAGTGTTGGTACTACAATTTGGGATGGAGGAAATGATTTATGGGGCCTGGATTGGGATTATAATAAAGCTAATAGTATAAAAACTCAATTTTATGTTGAAGGAGACACAGCATACCACGATGCTTTCGAGATCAAAATATATTATAGTGTTGTTTCAGCAGGACCAATTCATATACCGAGTGGTAAGATAACAATAGCAGGTGGTAAGATAACTATAGGATAAGAGGAATAATATGTCAATACATGATATGAATAGTGATGATTTCGAAATAGCCGACACTGGTTCACACTCGATGACCTGGCAATGGTGGCATGAAATAGTAGAAGCTTCTGATAGAGAGAAAGAACTGGTAAAATCAGGAAGTTATGTAAATTATGTAGTGTGGAAAAGCGTAACGATAGATAAGCAAGTAGTTCAGCAATTCCATCACAAGCAAAATAATAATAGAATATCTGAGTATAGTAGCTCGTTACGATCGTATGATTATAATGACTCTATACCAACAATAACATTCAGTTTGGTGTAAATAAATGGCCGTTAAATATATAGATTATAGAGCAGATGGTAATGATGATGGTTCATCGATTGCAAATGCATTCCCAACTTGGACGTTAGCAAAAGCTAATGTATCAGCAGGAGATATTATCTACATAGCACCGGGTACATATAACGAATCAGTTACATTGACTGCAGACGGAACAGCTGTTGAAAAAATAAAATGGATCGGTGATGTAAACTCTGAAATATTTACAAGCGTCACTCCTGGAATCGTTATGTTGACTCAATCTGATACGAATGAAGTACTAGAACCGGCAGATGATAGCGGTCCTACATTAAATATGAATGGGATAGACTTTCAAGAATTTTACAATATAACATTTGTAGGACCTGGAGACGCATCAAACGACCTAACTGGACATAATGCAGCAGTATACTATTCAGAAGCTGATGGCTCATACTTCAGGAACTGTCACTTTCAATCAGGATTTGCAGGTGTCTCATATCCAAAAGATGGAACATTTGTGGAGTGTTTATTTACAGGATGTTTCGTTGGAATTTATGGGGTTGGATCTGCAAATAGACCAATAGTAGTAAATTCTGTAGCAATGTGTGGAAGTAATGGGTTTACAATCGTAGCAGCTTACAATACTCTAGCGATCGCAGGTAAAAGAGGATTTCAAAATTCAAATATATACGGATGTGCAACAGCAGGAGGAGAATATGGATATTATTCAACCTCCAACAACTCAGTAGCTGATAATTCAGTTAGTTGGTGTAACTATTTTGCATTCGCAGCGAGTGCAACTAATAAAGTGAATCTAAGGGGAAGTGTTTCTTATGGATCTACATATCGAGCATTCTCAAAGTTATCAGGTTCGGGACACTATCATCATGGAGGACAACAAGCTACAGATTATGAATGCCATGCAACTTTTGTAGCTTCACCCACAACGACAATCCTACCAGACTATACATCCTTTATGAAATTACGAGATGTATTTATTCCATCGCATGGAAAAGGTATGGTTGTATCGGCGAGTCAACCAATCGCGCAGGACTTTGAATATGGATCAACCTCATGGGCAGCATTCAGTTCAGCATCTGATATGAATGGTAATATTGTTGACTCCTTAGTTCATCCGTACGAACCTTTTTATGGCCGTGATTATAAAGGAACTGAAAGAGTTATCTCAGACACAGGATTTCCATCACCACCTGGACTACATGCAATTGTTCCATTGCAAGCGGTAGGAATGGTAGATGCTACTTCATCAGCTGCACCTACAGGAATGGTTTCTCAAAGTGCACCAGCTCTTATACATAGAGGTAGAGGAGAATCGATATTTGAAGTTCCTATGCCAAGTGGATCCTATTTCACAGCTAGTGTGAATGTAAAACATACAGGATCAACCGCAGCATCATATGCAAGGATGGTTGTAAGTAGTTCGAGGATAAACCAATCCTCCGGATCTATATTTGGATCATTTGCAACTGGATCAACACAATCTACTAACGATTTCACTTTTACTAAAGTAGAGTTACGAATAGATCCAGTGGGATATGATACAACATATGTATTGAAGCTTCAATCACCATCAACTGGGTCATATGCCACAGCAAGTTTTAGTGATTTAAGGATAAACTAACTATTTATATAAAGATGATTAAACTAACAGACATATTAAACGAAGGTGTTTATGACCCAGGTATATTCAAAGCTGTATTCACAGCAGGTGGTCCTGGATCAGGAAAATCTTACGCGGCATCAACACTATTTGGTATGCCGGAAAGAATGCCTTTTGTATCAGCACAAGGACTAAAAGGTGTAAACTCAGATTCAGCGTTTGAAACGTACATGGAAAAAGCAAAAATGACAACCGATTTGCAAAAATTAACAGGTAGTCAGTTCAAAAAAGCTATGGAGTTGAGAGATAAAGCAAAACGAGTTACTGTAAAAAGAATGAATGATTTTATCAATGGGAAGTTAGGAATGTTAATCGATGGTACGGGTAAAAACTATCCTAAAATTGAAAAAATGGTAACTGCACTTCGAAAGGAAGGATATGATTGCTATATGGTATTTGTAAATACTGATCTGAGTGTAGCACTACAGCGAAATGCAGAAAGAGAACGCGTACTTCCAGAAAAATTAGTAAAAGATTCATGGCATGCAGTACAAAACAACATGGGTAAATTTCAATCATTGTTTGGAAGTAGTAATATGTTAGTTGTAGACAACTCAGAAAAGAAAAAATTTCCAGATGTAGTCAAAAAAGGTGCAAATAAATTTGTTAAAAGACCAGTAAAGAATCATGTTGCCAAGGATTGGATCAAAAAAGAATTGGAGTTGAGAAAATCATGAGTTTAGGTAAGTATTTAGCAGAACAGGTCATCAATGAAGACTCTAAAATTAAAACTATTGTAGCAATCTATCCAGGTAGATTTCAACCTATGGGTGCACATCATGCAAAAACGTACAAATGGCTTCAATCCAAATTTGCAGATACATGGGTAGCTACTAGTGGTAAGGTATCTTTACCAAAATCTCCTTTTTCATTTGGAGAAAAAATGAAGATAATAAAATCTCATGGAATTACAAAGGTAAAGAAAGTAAAAAGTCCATACAAAGCTGAAGAAATTCTAAAAAAATATGATCCAGAAACTACAGCAGCTGTATTCATGTTTGGTAAAAAGGATGCGGGAAGATTAAGCGGTAAATTCTTTAGACCTTGGAAAGGTAAAGCTGAAGTTGGATATAAAGAAGGTGCATATATAATAGAAGCACCACATGTTAGTATGAATGTACCTGGATATGGAGAGATGAGTGGTACTGCGATAAGAAAAGCTCTAGGCGATAAGGAGTTAGATCCTAAAACCAAAAAGAAAGTATTCAAAGGTATATTTGGCCACACTAAAAACTATGATATGATTACAGATAGATTGGAATCATTGAATGAGGTAATCGAAGAGTTTTGTCAAGAATTCAATATTTCAAAATACCTAGCAGAATCGACTATTCAAGCAGGGGGAGTACCAACAGATGACGGCCCAAGATATTTCAGATCTAGTATGAAGGGATATAAGACAGAAACTAGAAAGCAAGCAAATAGACTAGGATGGGCAGTCGTTGATTATATTGTAGGTGGGTTAGAAAAACTTGAAACTCACGCCACAGATTATCCAAATAGAATTCATATGCATACAGGAGCACCAGTAGGACCAGTTTCATTTGCTCCTGCAGGTATACAAGAACCAACTGATAGGTCAGATCGAACGGACTTTAGAGGTTCTAAATCATATAACATGTGGAAAAAACATATTGATAAAGTAGTTAATACGTTAGGGTGGAAATTTGTAGATTGGAGCGGTGAAGATAAGAAAAATATAATAGATACATCTAAAAAAGAACCAAAAAAGCAAGAAAGATCCAAATATGCAGCAGCTGGAATAAAAGCTGATGTAAAAGATGTAAAGAAACGAGAAAGACAAGCAAAAAAGCTATCAGAAGGACTTTTATTAGAAGGCGGAGCTTATGGTCATATGTCACATCCCTTTGATGATAAAGGTTTAACGTTTGGAGACTTCAAAGAAATTATAAAAATATCACTTCAAGGTAATTTGGATCTTGAACAAGGAGCGACTGAAAAAACTGACGGACAAAATTTATTTATAACTTGGGACGGTAAGTTAAAAGCAGCAAGAAACGGTGGAGATCTTAAAAAAGGTGGAATGGATGCTAAGGCAGTAGCAAAGAAGTTTGCTGGTAGAGGTAATATAGAGAAGGCATTTACATATGCAATGAAAGATCTTTCGAAAGCAATTGGCAGTTTAAGTGATAAACAAAAAGAAAAAATATTTGATGGTGGAAATAATTGGGTAAATATGGAAATCATGTACCCAGCATCATCAAACGTAATAATGTATGATGCACCATACTTACAATTTCATAATGTTCTAAAATATAAAGATGGAACTGCAATTGGAGCGGTTTCAGATGGAGCAAGAATACTTGCTGGAATGATTCAACAAGTAAATCAAAACGTACAAAAGAATTTTAGTGTAATTGGACCAAAAATATTAAAAGTTAAACCACATCAAGATTTCTCAGCAAAACAATCTTACTTTCTTGCAAAAATAAAAAAGTTAATGTCACCGTATAATATGAAAGACACATCAACATTTGCAGAATACCATCAAGCTTGGTGGGAAGAATATGTAATTAAAAATTTAGGCGATTTAAGCAATGAAGTAAAATGGCCACTTATTCGTAGATGGGCATTCTCAGAGAAATCGTTTAGATTGAATGCAAAAAATATTCCATATCCAGATATTCTTGAAAAAGCTAAACAAATCGATAAACAAAAGCATCAAGCACAAGTAAAAAAGAATATGTTGCCATTTGAAAAATTATTCTTCGAACTTGGAGCGGAAGTACTAAAGAATGTTGAAAATTTCCTAGCTGCAAACCCAGATAAAGCAATTCAAAATATCAGAAAGCAAGTAGCTGCAGCTGTTAAGCACGTTCGTAAAGGAGGTGATCTAAAAAACATTAACAAGCTGAAAGCTCAATTGGAAAAAATTCAAGGTATTGGTGGATTCAAAACGATAGTACCATCAGAGGGATTAGTATTTATATATAAGGGAAACACTTATAAATTGACGGGTGCATTCGCTCCAATAAATCAAATTACTGGAATGTTATACTTCTAGATATTTATATAGGGAAAATTATATGGCTAAACAATCACAAATAAAATTAGATAACATGTTGAAAAGTATCAGTGAAGCAACTGTAACTGGTGCTGGATCAACTGGTACTGGTATTCTAACTGGTGATGCTTGGCCTGATGGTATATATGTTAAAGCAGGAAGGAGAAAAATTTTATCTCCATCTGGATTGATGAGAGGTATGACGCAAATGGATTTTCCATTAGCTGATGCCATATATGATAATGATGAAGAATATGCAGGCGAACTTAGAGATGATACACCTCCACTAAGCCCAGTTCAAAGAGTTTGGAGAGGAACTGGACCAAATAAATATCAAATTCCACCTGAGAGTTTGAACGGAACACATCTAGCAAATGGTAAAGAAGAAAACTGGTGGTGGGCTGGTCACATATCACCAGACAGTGCACCAGAACAAGGAACACCAGAAAAATCTGGAAGAGACGGTGATAGATTCACATCAGATTATTTAAGAGTACAAGATAAAAATACATCCATACATAAATTGGATAAAAAGAAAAGATATCATAGCGGCACTATTGTAAAAAGTCAAGCTCCTGTAAAGAAATACGCAGATAGAGTATCTTTCAATAAATCAAAACTAAAAAATCAACCTAAGGACTGGTGGAATCTTGGAGGCAAAGGTCCTATGCAGGATGGAAAAATAAAATTAAAAGATTTAATTTAAGGAGAACATAAATGGGAAGAGTAGATTCATACAACGCTAATAATGCTACAAGTCAAGTTGGAGTGCAAAGTCGGTTAGGTGGCACATCAAGAGTACACACGATAGCTGCTTCAACACAATTTGATTTATCTGGTTCAGACGCAGGTAATCATGGATTCTTGCAAGATGTTGCATCAGCTAATACAAAATATCACTTTTGCGATGGATCCATACTGGCAGGTAATCTGTTAGCAGTAGATACAGTATATGAATATGAGTTAAGTAAAATTGTAACTCATAGTGGAACACAAGTAGTAGTATTCTGGAAGTAAAAATATGAAAAAGGCTATATCAGAAGCCAAAGTTCAGCGTATGCGAAATCTTGTCACTGGCAAACACAACGCAAAAACTGGAACACAAATTGGTTATAAAAAGAAAGAAGAACGACATGTCGAGGGAGATGTGTGGGAAGAACGAGGAAAGACTTGGACTATAAAAAATGGTATCAAGCAAAACTTCACAAAACTTACTGAACTGCGAAAGTCGATTAGGACACCATTATGTTGTCCTGAATGTGGCAATCGCATGAAAAAACGGTTAGATAAAAAATTCTACAAACTTAGAAAGAAGTGCTTTGATTGCAATGTTGCAGACGAACATAAAATGAGATTGGAAGGAACATATGACCAATACGAACGTAAAACTATTGGCAATAAACTCGATACTATGTATGAAAATGTAAAAGATGTATTCAAAGAATATGTAGAGAGTGTGAACAAAGATTATATAACAGAGTCCGGACATAAGGAAGAATGGTTCGGAGGATTAACTAAAGAGCAATATCAACAAATGTCAGATGTTGAGTTGGAAAAATTAAAAACTAAGATAGATAATTATAAAAAAGGAAAAGAGTAAACATGAAAAAGTTATGGAAAGTACTAGCAGCTATAGGAGCTATTGTTGTTGGTATATTAGCAGTATCGTCAAAAGGTGATAAGAAACAATTCAAGAAAGATTTGAATAAAAATAAAAAGAAAATTGACGATGTCAAGAAAAAATCATCTGCAGTAGAATCAAAAAAGAAAGAAACTAAGAAGAATATATCTAAGACAAAATCAAAAATAAAAAAGACTGCTTCTAAGAAAAAATCAACAACCTCAGCAAAAAATAAAGCCAAAAGCTTTAAGAAAAAATACGGAAAAAAATAATGAAGAATATCTTAATTATAATGTTGAGTATGTTTTCTCTAAATCTATTTTCACAAGATACAGTAAGCATACCACAATCAGAGATAGATGAAATTATAGCTGTCATGGATACGTTGATGGAACAAGATTCAATAAACAATATCCTTATAGAACAACAGCAATTACAGATACATAATTTCGAAACATTGATGAAGCAAGATAGTATGTTGCTAATGTACAAAACGCAGGAAATATGTTTATTGAATGATCAAATTGATCTTTATAATAAGAGATTGAATCAAGTCGATAAGTGGTATAACAAAAGATGGGTTGGAACGATATTGGGAGTAGTCGGCACAGCAGCCATTATCCATGTGATCGACTATTCTTTGCCACGATAATATAATGTAAGGTAAATAAAATATATATTTATATATAGTATGGCCAAACAAAATCTCAAAAGTATAATATCATCTGAATACACTAAGTGTGCAAAGGATCCAGTATATTTCATGAAGAAATATTGTATGATCCAACATCCCACACGTGGAAAGATACACTTTAATCTATACCAATTTCAAGAAAGAGCTCTGGACGAGTTTGCAAATAACGATTACAACATCATATTGAAATCTAGACAGTTAGGAATATCCACCTTATCAGCTGGATATTCATTGTGGTCGATGATATTTAATCAAGACTTCAATGTGTTAGTAATTGCAACCAAACAAGAGGTGGCTAAAAATCTAGTTACTAAAGTAAGAGTAATGCACGAATATTTACCTAGCTGGTTAAAAGGTAATACTATAGAGGATAATAAGTTAAGTCTCCGTTTTGCAAACGGATCTCAAATCAAAGCAGTATCAGCTGCAGGAGATGCAGGTAGATCGGAAGCATTATCATTACTCGTAATGGATGAAGCAGCTTTTATTGATAAGATTGGAGAGATATGGGCTTCTGCACAACAAACATTAGCAACTGGTGGTAAGTGTATTATATTATCAACACCAAATGGAACTGGAAATTTTTTCCACAAAACATGGGTGAAGGCTGAAGCAGATGAAAATAAATTCAATACTATAAGATTACATTGGACAGTACATCCAGAACGAAATCAAGATTGGAGAGATGAGCAGGATTCACTATTAGGTCCTAAAATGGCATCTCAAGAATGTGATTGTGATTTTATATCATCTGGTCATACCGTAGTAGAAGGAAATCTACTTCAATGGTTCAAAGAAACGTATCAATTGGATCCACAAGAACGTAGAGGGATTGGTGGTGATTATTGGATCTGGGAATATCCAGATTATTCAAAGAATTATATGGTCGTTGCCGACGTCGCGAGAGGAGATTCATCAGATTACTCTACATTTCATGTGATGGAGGTAGAGACTGTTTCCCAAGTAGCAGAGTTTAAGGGACAGCTATCGACTAAGGAATTTGGAAATATGTTAGTCAACGTTGCAACAGAATGGAACAATGCATTGTTAGTTGTAGAGAATGCAAACGTAGGTTGGGCAGCTATTCAAGTAGCTATTGATAGAGAATACAAGAATTTATACTATACATATAGAAACGATGGTGTTACTGACTTCGAGGTAGCTATGGATAAGGGATATGATCTAAAAAATAAGTCCCAAATGGTTCCAGGTTTCACAACATCAGCAAGAACTAGACCACTTTTGATATCGAAACTAGATATTTATTTCAGAGAAAAGGAATGTGTTGTCCGTTCTAAACGGTTGATAGACGAGTTGTTTGTCTTCATTTGGAATGGTTCAAAAGCGGAGGCGCAACAAGGGTATAACGATGATTTGGTGATGGCATTTGCTATTGGTTTATACGTACGTGATACAGCACTCAAGTTAAGACAACATGGTTTGGATCTAAATAGAGCAGCTCTTTCGTCGTTGGGCAACTCTAAAACTAAAAGTGTATACACATCAAACGACAATTACGTTCCAGGACAGTGGGACACAAATATGGGAGATCATACTGAAGATCTCACTTGGTTATTATAGGAGAAAAATAAAATGGCGGATACTACGTTTTTCGGAAGGTTAAAAACATTATTCAATACTGGAACAATAATGCGTCGAGGATTAGACGGACGAGTTCGAGTAACGGATACAAATAAACTGCAATCGGTTGGAAATTTAGCAACTAATAAGATTGTAGATAGATATTCAAGATTGTTCGGATCTCAAACACAACAATCATCATTTGGTACAGCAGCAAACTTCCAATCGATGAGACTACAATTATTTACAGACTATGAATCTATGGATGAGGATTCAATCATATCATCAGCTTTAGATATATATGCAGACGAATCTTCATTAAAGAATGAATATCATGATGTTTTGAATATCGAATGTGAAAATGATGAAGTTCAAAAGGTATTACATAATTTATTCTATGATGTTCTCAATATAGAATTTAATCTCTGGCCGTGGATTCGTAACATGGTAAAATATGGTGATTTCTTTTTGAAATTAGACATAACAGAGAAGTTTGGAGTCACAAACGTCTCACCAGTTTCATCATATGAATTATTCAGAGAAGAAGGATTCGATCCAAACGATCCTGAAGGAGTACGTTTTGTGCATGAAACCTTAATGGGAACTAACATGAGCTCATCCGGACAAAATAAAACCCATTACGAGAATTATGAAATAGCTCACTTCAGACTATTGTCAGATACAAACTTTTTACCTTATGGTAAATCGATGATTGAAGCAGCTAGAAAGGTTTGGAAACAGTTAACTCTTATGGAAGACGCAATGTTAATCCATAGAGTAATGAGAGCTCCAGAAAGAAGAATATTCAAAATTGATATAGGTAATATACCACCAAATGAAGTAGAAAACCACATGAACCAAGTTGTCAATAAGATGAAGAAGGTTCCATTTGTTGATAGACAAACAGGACAATATAATCTTAAATTCAACATGGAAAATATGTTAGAAGATTACTATCTTCCAATAAGAGGTGGACAATCAGGAACAGAAATAGACACATTATCTGGAATGGAATTCACTGGAATTGAAGATATAGAGTATTTAAGGAATAGAATGCTAGCAGCACTTAAAATTCCGAAAGCATTCTTAGGATATGATGAGAATATCGAAGGAAAAGCAACTCTAGCAGCAGAGGATGTTCGATTTGCAAGAACGATAGAAAGAATTCAAAAGATTGTTGTATCAGAATTAACAAAAATTGCAATCGTTCACTTATATTCACAAGGATTTGATGATGAAAAATTAGTTGATTTTGAATTAACATTGACAAATCCATCAATGATATACGAACAAGAAAAGATTTCTCTTTGGAACGAAAAAGTAAGCCTTGCAGCATCGATAAAGTCAGATAAGATACTATCATCTGATTGGATATATGAAAATATTTGGGGAATGAGTAAAGAGGAGATAGAATCCCAGAATGAAGGATTAGCTAAGGATGCAAAGGAAACTCACAGGTTGACTCAACTAGAGGATGAAGGTAATGATCCACAAGTAACGCAAGAATCTTTTATAAATGGAGAGCCAAGATATAAATCAGCTTTTGATTTGAGTGAATTAGAAGAAGACGAGCATGAAGAAGGAGCTTTAGGTAGACCAAAAGAAAGAACTAAATACAATACAGATAAGCATGTACGAGATAGAGATCCAATTGGTAAAAAAGCTCGTGGAAAAGGAAGGGATGCTGATAGAACTGTAAAACATAAATATAAAAACGGAAGTGCACTAGCGCGAGAAGCTAAATTATCAACGGCAAAATCTATAAAAAATCGAATGCCAGCTGGTAAAACTAAAAATATAATAAAAGAAACGTTTAGCATTAAGCAGGACCAAGTTGAACCTAGGTTATTGGACGAACGAAACTTAATAGACTTGGACTAAACTGACATAAAAGTGAGTCAAATACATATTTATTTATAGTATGTAGGTACCAAAAATAGGAAAGAAATTATGGCTAAATCAAAACATTCGAAAGTAAAAAATACAGGGATATTGTTTGAATTGCTAGCTCGCCAGCTGACTGCAGATACATTAAATGATGTGCAAAACCCAGCTGCAATAAAAATTATACGTGAATTTTTTGTAAAGAATACCGTATTAAAGAAAGAGCTACAATTATATCAGAGTCTAATGAAACAGAAATTTGATAGTGAACCAAAAGCATCACAATTCATAGACGCTGTGTTAAATGAAAGACGTAAGCTTACTAACAAAACATTAGCTAATCAAAAATATAATCTGATTAAAGAAATTAAAAAGCATTATGATCTAGAAAAATTCGTTGCATCACCAGTCGCGAAGTACAAACAATATGCATCCGCATATAGATTATTTGAATCATTATCTGATAGAGAGATTAACGATCCAAAAACAATTATGCAATGTAGAATAACATTAGCTGAGAGTATAATTACTCATCGTGCTAAAGAAAATAAGGCTAAGCAGTCGATTGTTGAAAAGTTCTCAAGTCATGATGAGGATACAAGATTATTGGCATATAGAATATTGGTAGATAAATTCAATAATAAATACAAAGGACTAACATCAGAACAGAAGACTCTTCTAGAGCAATATATCAATAATGTATCTAATAAAAAAACTCTCGCAGAATTCATAAACAAGAGAGCGAATAGTTTGTATAAAGCATTAAGCTCTGAAAAGAAAAGAGTAAAAGATAAAATAGTTACAATCAAATTAAATGAAGTAATTAAACATCTAAAACCATTAACTACAATAAAATCCATCAAGGATAAGCATATTCTTAACATGATGAGATATTATGATTTGAAAACGGAGCTAAAGAATGTCTCTACAAGACGAACTAGACAAGTTGTTTGAGGATTATCTTAAAGAAGATGAACTAGATGAAACAAGCACATCCGGAGCGACTCCAGGATACCAAACTCCATTTGCATTTGGTGATGATAGTGAAGGATCCAAAAAGAAACGAAAAAACTATTCTACCTCAAGCACTGGATATAAAGTAGTAGGAGAAAATAAAATGAAGCACTCAGATATTATCAAACATACTTTAGGATTAAGTGAAGTAACGTATAAAACGTATAAGCAAGATGAGTCAATGTCTCAGAAGAAAAAGGTAAATCTTGCTATTAAAGAAATGAGTAGAAAGTTATACGAAATAGAACGAGCAGTTTCCCAAAATATAAAGTTAAAGACGGAAGTAGGTGTAGAAGGAAGATCTTATTGGAAAGCTACAAAGCAAAGATTGGGAAAGATTTCTGAACGTCTAGTTAAGATAGCAGGAAGTATTAGAGAGTTGGGATCGTAATGAAACAGCTCGATGAAAAATTATCTTCAGCAGCTAAGGTAGCTATTGGTGCATTGATATATCAGCAAGTCAAAAAGATGAAGCAGAATATCAATTTGGCAAATAAAAAGGCAGATCTTGCTAATAGTGAGATTGAAAAGAAGGAAAAAGAAATAAACGACCTTCAAAAGCGATTACAGACGGTAGCATCAGCGGGAGAAGACTTAGGGAAAGCTATTATCAACAGGCCTAGCGGTGGATTTGAAAAATCTCAATTAGATCAGATACGAAAGATGATTAGAAAAGAGGTTGGAAGGATTCTTTTTGATATTTATAAACTAAGAAACGCGTGGGCAAATAGATCCTAAGGAGACAACAAATGGCAAAAGAACTTTTAATAGATTATACAACATTCCAAATAACACCTCAGATGATTAAAGAATCTGAAGAAGCTAACGGAGGACGTGTTATTGTACAAGGAGTGTTGCAAAGATCTGGAGCAAAAAATCAAAACGGAAGAGTTTATCCAAAAGATATTTTAGCTCGTGAAGTGGAAAATTATAAAAAGGTTCAAATAGCTGAGAGAAGAGCTCTTGGAGAATTAGATCATCCAGAATCATCTGTAGTAAATTTACAAAATGTTTCACACAACGTACAAGATGTATGGTGGAAAGGAGATGATGTAGTAGGAAAAGTAGAGATTCTAGGAACACCGTCAGGAAATATACTAAAAGAATTACTAAAAGCAGGTATTAAATTAGGAATATCTAGTAGAGGGTTAGGATCAGTTAAATCAATAGGTGAAAACACGGTAGCGGTAGAAGATGATTTTGAATTGATATGTTGGGACTTTGTTTCAAATCCTTCAACGCATGGAGCTTTTATGGCACCAGTAAATGAAGGTGTAAATAACCAAGCAAGTGAATGGGACGTATGTGATAAGTATTGCAAAACGAATTCAATCATTCGTGATATATTAGGAGATCTATAATGAGTAAATATGTAAATAAAAACGGTAAATTCAATCATGGAAAGTGGTTAAGAGAAAAATCAATACAAGGATCGTTAAATGAAAACGCTGGTAGTGATTTTCAAAAGCAGTTTGAATTCAAAGCTGATGAGTTTATGGAAACTTACCTTACTCACTTCGAAATGATGGTAGATGAAGATAAAATGCCGAGAAGTGAATTTAATAAATTAGACAAAATGTGGACGTCTTGTAAAAAAACAATGGAAAAAATGACCGATCAACTTAAAAAGACATCAACAAAGTACCTTTAGGAGAAATATAATGAAATTAAAAAAAATATACGAATCGTTTGAAAGCGATAGACCAAAAGTAACGAAGGAAGATAGAAAGGCTTTCTTAGAAAACATTAGCAATTTCTCCTCGTTCGGAAAAAATATCTATAGAGAAGCTTCTCTAAAAGAAACAGTACAATCTATCAAAGAATTAACGGAAACAGCAGGACATATAGCTTTATCAGAAGGTGATGATTGGTTCGACAATATGTCAGTAAAAAGAGATATGACTGAAGTATCTCGAGCGACTAAATTATTTGAAAAAGCAGCAAAAGAAATGAGCGTTCTACAACAACGTACTGAATCTTTATATGAAGAGATAGGTATGAGATTATCTAAATATTTCGATATGAATGAAGCTACAGATCACATAGATGATACAGAAGCTGCAACTAAATTCGATGCAATGAAAGATAAAGATGTAGATAATGATGGTGAAGTAGACGATCAAGACTCTTATTTACATCATAAATTAGGTGTAGTAGCAAAAAAATCGGATAAGTAAATTAAATGGCACGTGTAACTAAATCTACGTTAAAAGGATATTTTCAAAAGGGAAGTATTCCATCTCAAACAGAGTTTGAGAGTTTAATTGATACGACAGCAGCACCAACATCAACATCTGTGGATTATGGTACTGGAGTTCAAGGGACTGGTGATACATACCAACTAGATATAGCAGAACTCAATGGCGAAAAAATCACAACGGTTATTATGGATCTTCAAGGGTTGAGTGGATCAGCTGCGGATAATGGAATTATAGGAATAAGTGGATCAGACTCTAGCTATCTATTAAAGTGGGATACTGCGATTCATGGGAATCTATACAAAGTTGACTTAGGTTGTGGAGAAACCTTAGCTGGATCGGTGAATGATGTAGATCTTGCATTCTCAGCTTCAATTCAAAGTACATTTGCAACTGTGACTCAAAGTAATGCAGTAATACTTACTTCAGATTCAGCACGAGACTCAGGTGAGTTCAAAACTACATCAACTATAACGGGAGTGCCATCTACCGATGATTATATATACATGACGAATGGTACATCAGGAACTGCGGGTATATACACAGCAGGAAAACTTATTATAAAATTCTACGGAATATAGTTGCAAAATCAAAAAATATTTCTTATATTTAGTATAAATAAATTTATTAACAAAAATTGTACGTATGCAAAAAGACAAAGGCAGTAGCCAAGATGGAAGGAGAGATAGTGGTCCTCCTCACAAAAATTTCAAAAAAGGATTTCGTAGACCAAGACGTGGTAAACACGAATACTTCATACCAGGAGCACTTGGTATAAAGGTATTGGATGGTAATATTGAGCTAGCACTCAAAAAACTCAAAAAAGAGATGAAGGAAGCTGGAGTAATATCGGAGTATAGAGAACGTAGGTATTACACTAAAAAATCTCAAGTAAAGAGAGTTAAGATGGAAGAAGCTCAACGTTGGCAAAAGAAGCTTGATAGAGATAGAGCTAGATATGATAGGAATACAGTCTGGGATTTCAGAAAAATCCGATAATTATAGCTAAAATGAAGAAAAAGAGTAGAGAAATCTACTCTTTTTTTATATGTATATATATTTATATGTGAATACACTATCAATGATATAGTGTCTAACGAAATCAACAATAATATTGTTAGATTTCTTAAACAAATTCTATTATAGCTCATCAATAGCTATATTTCCAATTAAACATAATATAGGAGAAAAGTAATGGACAAATTACTAAAAGAAGCAATCGCTGATGCTAAAGCTGTTAGAGAAACTGCTATAGCAAACGCAAAACTAGCTCTTGAAGAAGCGTTTACGCCAAAACTTCAATCTATGTTATCTGCAAAAATCCGTGAAGAAGAAGAAGAGGAAGTTGAAGATGTACCGGTTGAAGAACCAGTAGCTGAACCAGCTTTAGATTCTGAAGAAGAAGGGACTTACGAAGGAGAAGAAATGGAAATGTCTACTGGTGATGAAGAAGGCCACGAAGATGAAGAAATGGAAACTGCTGAAGAAGAAGAAATGGAAGCTCCAGCAATGGACGCAGCTGAAGAAGAAGGTGAAGAAATGGCACCGGAAATGGATGCGGCTGAAGAAGAAGAAGCTCCTGCAGACGATATGGAACTTGAAGCAATCATTAGAGAACTTGAAGATGAAATGGGAACTGAAGAAGAAATGGAAGATGAAGAACCAGTAGCAGAACAATCTGATTCATCAGGTGTTGGTAACGGCGACAATAAAGTTGTTGTAGCTGACGGCGATGATGAAGAAAAAGCAGAGACTGAAACTTCACCTGGAAACACCATGGGATCTGAAGACGAAAACATGGACAAGATTTCTGAGAATGCAGAAGAAGGCGAAGAAGAACCAGTTGATCTAGAAGAAATCATCAAATCATTATCAGAAGACCAGTATACTGCTGGTGTAGATGACGGTGAAGCAGGTGAATCAGTAGAACAACCTGAGTCTCCAGTGGCAGAAGAAACTAAAAAACTGAAAGAAGCGTATGCTACTATCAGATTTATGAAAGATAAACTTTCTGAAGTTAATTTGCTAAACGCTAAACTATTATTTACAAACAAATTGTTTAGAAATAATGGTCTTGACGAAGGTCAAAAACTAAGAGTGATCGAAACTTTTGATAGAGCGGGATCAGTTAGAGAAGTAAAATTAGTTTACTCTACATTAGCTGAATCGCTTAAATACGATGCAAAAGCGACGAAGAAAGTTAAAAAAATTACAGAAGGTTTAGCATCAAAACCTTCAAAATCAACAAAACCTGCTGCTAAAGCAACACCTCTTAACGAAGGTAATGTAATGGCTGATAGGTTTAAGAAACTAGCTGGATTGATAAAATAATATCAACAGCTATAATTTATTAGGAGATAATATATGAACGTTTCAGGACTAATACAAGATGCTGGTAATACATACAACAAGCAACTTGACAAGACTCGTGCATTAGTAGGAAAATGGGATAAGACCGGATTATTAGAAGGTATTGACCATGATTATGACAAGCACGGAATGGCCGTTCTTCTAGAAAACCAAGCTCGTCAATTGATTGATGAAGCTTCAACTGGTGGCAGAGGCACAGGCGCTTCTGGTTACGAGGAATGGTCGGGCGTTGCTCTTCCATTGGTAAGAAGAATTTTTGCCGAAATCGCTGCAAAAGATTTTGTTAGCGTACAACCAATGAACTTACCATCAGGTCTAGTTTTCTGGTTAGATTTCAAATATGGTGGTTCAGTAGCTGGAGGAGCATTAAATGGTGCCTTCACTTTGAACGACACAACACAAACTCAAGCGGGTACTTTACATGGTACTACTGACGCTGCTGGTGATCCAACTGGTGGTTTATATGGTGCAGGCTCGTACGGTTTTTCTATTAACAATATAGCAATTGATGACTTAGGTACAGTAGATGATCAATGTGCAACTGCAGCTGTAACTACAGCTCCACAGTTATTCTCAGGATCTTCTGCTTTAGCTACTGACGCAGTATTTAACTGGGATTCAGATTTCTCTGCATCTTATCAATCTACACAAGGTGCAACAGGAACTGGTGATGATACTATTAAGGTAATTAGAGTATTAGCATCTGATATCACTGATATGGACAAGGAAGGTATAAGAGCATTTGTTCTTAAATCTAACGGTACTGGTGAAATCGCTGCTACTTTCCCTCAATTTACTAAATTAGTTGCTGCTGACGGTTCAGCTGGAACAACTCACGTACAGTTTGTTGTATCTGGTTCTATAACTGGTGGTGAAACTGACTTAGGTATTGAATACCACAAAGCTCCAACTGATGTTAACAGAGGTGACTTTGAGCAAGATCAAGCAGGAACTCATGCAAATGCTGAAACTGACTTAGGTATTCCAGAAATTGATGTACAATTAAGAAGTGAAGCAATCGTTGCTAAGACTAGAAAGCTGAAAGCTGTATGGACTCCTGAGTTCGCACAAGACTTAAACGCTTACCACTCTATCGACGCTGAAGCTGAATTAACTTCTATGTTATCTGAGTACGTTTCTATGGAAATTGACTTAGAAATCTTAGACATGTTATTCAGAAATGCTTTAACTAAAGACTACTGGTCAGCTAAAATTGGTGAAACTTATGATGCTGGAACTTCAACATTCTCAGCAGCTGCTGCAGGACCTGAAGCTTATAATCAAGGTACTTGGTTCCAAACTTTAGGTACTAAGATCCAAAAAGTTTCTAATACTATTCACCAAAAAACTATGCGTGGTGGTGCAAACTTCTTAGTTTGTTCTCCAAAAGTTGCAACTATTCTAGAATCAATTCCAGGATATGCTGCTGATACTGATGGAAACAAATCTGACTTTGCAATGGGTGTTCAAAAAGTTGGTGCTCTTAATTCAAGATACCAAGTTTACAAAAACCCTTACATGTTAGAAAACCAAATCTTAATGGGCTTTAGAGGTGGACAATTCTTGGAAACAGGTGCTGTTTATGCTCCATATGTTCCATTGATTATGACTCCTCTAGTTTACGATCCGAAAAACTTCACTCCAAGAAAAGGTGTGATGACGCGTTATGCGAAAAAGATCGTTAGACCAGAATTCTATGGTGTTGTACAGATTAAAGGTTTAGACGCTATTTAATAGTTAACTATTGATAATTGATTTATTAAGAGACCCGCCTAGTGCGGGTCTTTTTTTTGCTTGTATATACGTATATTTTGATATTTATACTAAAGGATATATTATCCTTGTAATCCTAAACCCAAATAATAGGAGAGTTCACATGGCAAAGTACAAATTCGCAAACGATCGTCCAAAAAACAACAAAAAAGGTTACAGATTCTTACTATCACTTAACGAAGAACAAAAAAAAGCAAAAGGAGAGATTTACCACAACACAATTTCAACAATTATCGGAAAAGCAGGTTCTGGAAAAACATTACTAGCGTGTCAAATTGCACTACATCAATTACTTGAAAAACACATAACAAAAATAATAATAACAAGACCAACAGTGTCTAAAGAAGATATGGGACATCTACCTGGAAACATTAAAGAAAAGATGGATCCATGGGTAGCTCCGATATATTCAAACATGTATCAGTTATTAAGAAAGGAAAGAATTGATAAAATGATTCAAGATGGGCAAATAGAAATAGTGCCGGTATCGTATATGAGAGGTAGAACATTCTTAAACAGTTGTGTTATTGTTGATGAATGTCAGAATCTAGATAACCAACAAACCTTCATGATTGTGCAAAGAATCGGTAAAGGAAGTAGAATGATGTTCTGTGGAGATAGTGATCAGGTGGATTTGAAGCGACAGATGGATAGTGGATTAGCATTCTTGTCAAAAATTACAAATGTAGAAGGATTACATACGATTAAACTGTTAGAAAATCATAGACACCCAATACTAGATAATTTGATTCCAAAATATACTGAAAAGGGTATATCATAGATATTTATATATACACAAACTAGACTCTAAAGGGAAGTATATGGCAACTACAAGAATATGGGATGGAACAGCAACGTTCACTAGTGGATCGAGTACTCCATTCGGTTTATACGATTCAGATAGTGAATTTCAAACGGAAGCAGTATCAACAGCAAAATGGTGTTGCAAAAGAATGGGATATCCTATTGTAGATATTGAATTAAATCAAGACGGATTATTTGCATGTTTCGAAGAAGCAGTATCAGAATATGGAGCGCAGATAAACTTTCTCAATATTAAAGATAATTTACTGCAAATGCGTGGATCATCAACTGGAAATGAATTGTCAGGTAATAATATTACACCATCTTTAGCTAGAGTGATTGAATTATCACAAGGATATGGATCTGAAGCAGGTGTGGGTGGAAACATTGATTATTTTAGTGGATCCATTTCTGTAACAAGTGGTAGTCAAGTATACGATCTTGATGATTCGTCAGTAACAACATACGAATCAGGAACACCTGGAACAGATAGTATTGAAGTAAAAAGAGTATTTCACCAAGAGAGTCCAGCTATATCTAGATTCTTTGACCCATTCATGGGAACAGGACAAGGATCGCAAGCTATGTTAAATCAGTTTGGATTTGGAGGATCTGCAGCAACTAGCTTTTTAATGATGCCAATGAATGCAGATTTGTTAAGAATACAAGCAATTGAATTTAACGACCTCATTAGAAAATCAGCATATACGTTTGAATTGGTAAATAATAAATTGAAAGTATTCCCATCTCCGCAAGAAAACTATACAATGTATTTTCATTACATCAGAACAAGTCAAAGGAAACCAAGTGTATCAGGAGTTGGTAGTATAAGCGATTTTAGTGACATACCATACAACGCATTAACGTATAGTTCAATAAACGATGCGGGAAAACAGTGGATACGAAAATATGCATTAGCTAGTTCAAAAGAATTGCTAGGAACAATTAGAAGTAAATATGGATCCATTCCAATTCCAGGAGCTGAAACCACTTTGGATGGAGATACTCTTAGGTCTGAAGCTGCGACTGAAAAGTCAGAGTTAATTGTTCAACTTAGAGAAGATTTAGAATTAGCATCAAAACGGAATTTAATGGAACGTGAAAAGGAAATATCTGAATTCCAACAAGAACAACTTAACAGAGTTCCATTACATATATACATGGGGTAATTTATGGCTTTATTTGGAGGAGATAGAGATGTAGCACTTGTACGCACTCTTAATAGAGAGCTGCTAAATAATATCGTAGATACTACTATCGATATATTCAAGATATCCCTATATGATACTAATACTAATTTATACGGTGAATCGTTAAGAAAAATATACAAACCAGGAGTTAGAGTAGCCAGTTTAATCACTCACGAAGACCAAGCATGGTCTTCAGATGAATTCGGACCGGATATGACTCAAACCGCGATGTTTGCATTTCTAAAATATGAGTTAGAAACGGTAGCTGATGTAGTATTGGAAGTAGGTGATGTAATAGCTTGGGATGAAAAGTATTGGGAAGTGGATGGTGTAACTGAAAATCAATATTTTATGGGTAAACACGAAAAGACTACAACTGCAAAAGAAGATAGAAACATTGGTGATATGGTAGTAGGAGATCCAGAATACGGAACACCGCTACAGATAGGAGGATATCAAGAAGTATTCGGATCTAGTTTATCTATAATAGTTAATACTCACCAATCGAGACGAAGCAAGTTGAAGATAGAAGAAATACGAAATGGTTTCAATAGAACGACCAAGGGATTGGGGATTAGAGGAATATAATGTCAGATCGAAAGAGAGAAATAAGAGGATCAGCTATGGGAGCTGTAGTGACGGGAACTGACCCTCTAAATAAGTTAACAGGTGCACCTCAATCTAATATTGCAACTAACCGTGGTGATCAAGTAAAACGGGATGATACTGTTAAGAATTATTATCTAGGTCTGTATGATATAGATGAATGTATTCAATATTATTTTGATAATATAATTCAACCGACGGTAGATGATGGCGATGAATACGTAAAAGTACCAATGATATACGGATCACCAGAAAGATGGGTATCTGTACAAGAAAATGGATATCTTAGAGATCAACAAGGAAAACTGCAAATACCTGCGATTGTTTATAGAAGAACAAGTGTTGCAAAGAATAGAAATTTAAGTAACAAATTAGATGCTAATAACCCACACTTTCACTATACATTTCAAAAACAATACAATAATAGAAACAGATATGATAACTTCGCAGTATTAAATGATATAAAACCAAGCACTGAAAATTATAACGTCGTAATACCAGATTTCGTCACATTAACGTATGAATGTATTATATGGACAGAATATGTAGAGCAAATGAATAAAATAGTTGAATCTATAAACTATGCAGAAGATTCATATTGGGGAGATCCAGAAAAATTTAAGTTTAGAGCGTTAGTTGAAGATTTCTCATCGGAAACAGAATTAGCAGCAGATGTAGATAGAACAGTCAGAACAGCATTTACCATTAGTATGGAAGGATACATAATTCCAGATTCTATGAATAAAGCTCTTGCAGATCAAGAAGTAAAAACATTCGGACCAGTACAAACGGTATTTAATACTAGGGCTGTAGTTGAACAAGGTGGTCAGTTAATTGAAATTGAGGAAAGTCCTCCAACCACAATACCGGAAGAAGTTGTATTCGAGAATAATTATGCAGTAGAATTTGATGGAGTAGATGATTGTATAAATCTCGGAAATAATGCACTAATAAAACCTACTGATAATCTGACATATTCTATTTGGGCAAAACTGGCAGATTGGAGCGGACTTGGCCAACATCAGATAGTTGTACCGATAGGATGTGTTTCAACTGGAGGATGGAAGATAGAGCTCAGAGGAAGTTGGGCTCTAGGTGATGCCATCAAAGTTTCCAGTGATATACGAGTAACGGATACTGGTGCGGGATCAGGCGGATATCTACATACTATAGGTACCCTAGCACTTGACAGTCAATTTGATGTAAACGGATACTCCACAGCTTTAGCTGATAGTAATGGATGGCATCACTTTGCTATGAGTTATCAAAAGGCAACAGGAGTGCACGCATTATACATGAATGGAGTACTAATAGGTCAAGGCCAAGCAGCAGCTGGAGCTGATATATCTTATCTTAATGCATCTGCGCAAGTAATGTTAGGAGGTGATTGGGCTTCTTCTACTTCTGTTGAATCGCCATTCGCTGGCCAGTTGGATGAAGTTGCTATATGGAATGACGTACTATCTGCAGATGAAATAGAAGCAATCTATAATAATAAAGTTCCATTTGATCTTACATCTAATAATGGACTCTATGACAGTAGTGCATCATTACGAGGATATTGGAGAATGGGCGATCCTAGCGGAACCTGGTCTTTCCCAACGATCAAAGATGTACATACTGCACATCCATCATTTACGACTTACTTTGATGGAACTATGATTAACATGTCAGCAGATGATATTGTAACAATTTGAGATAATATATGATTTATGTAATATATAATATGGCTGATGTAGCAGCAATTGAATTCGATAAAATACAACAAGAAAGCCAAGATACTTTGAGGCTATCAAACGATAAAACTAAAACCGTTCTTAAATTCAAAGGTGAAATGCCAGATTTTTTATCTGGTCTGCCACAGTACAATCATTCGGATATTTTATCATTGATGAATACCGCAGAATGGACAACAAATCCTGAATAAGATCAGGTGTTTGGTTCAACTGTTATATATGTATATACAATAAAACTATAATAAGGGAGTTATAAAATGGCAACAGAAGAAAAAAAGTTTGATTCAGAAGAATTAGCAAAGATTAAAGATTTACAAACAAAATATCAAACCATCACTGCTAAGATGGGACAATTAGAAGTAGATCGACTATTATTAGAACAAGCAATGCAAAGATTGGACAATTCAAAAGGTGAATTAACAGCAGAATATGAAGCTACTCAATCTGACGAAAAACAATTCGTTTCAGATCTAAATGGTAAATATGGTGCAGGTAATGTTAATATCCAAACGGGTGTATTTACTCCAAACGAAGCTTAAAATAATATGTTTTGATTTACTTCTGCATATTTATATGCGGTCGACGACCTATATAAATTATCGATAATTAGAGGAGTAAAAAACATGGCTGAAAGAATTGTAAGTCCTGGTGTATTCACCCGAGAAAAGGACCTTTCGTTTATACCACAAGGTGTTGCAGAAATAGGTGCAGCAGTAATTG